>JAAUYI010033674.1_pt1 | contig 18412 bp, 12 predicted proteins | sample 7278041 | NCBI WGS metagenome assembly JAAUYI01 (sample SAMN14350216, study PRJNA611818) | marine sediment metagenome | isolation source: surface marine sediment (0.6m) | place: French Polynesia: Moorea | collected 2018-08
GACCCCGGTCCTGGCGTCCTGGGCGTTGGGCTTCGGCCCTTCCCACCTGTTCTGGATCGCGATCCTGGGGGTCACGATCATCGGCTCACTCGACTCCCGCTCTCTGCTCAAGGGCCTCTTGTCCGGCTGCATCGGCCTGTGGATCGCGACCATCGGCTACGACGACATCCAGGGGGTGGAGCGCTTCGTCTTCACCGATCAACTGGAAGGCGGGGTCAACGTCATCGCGGCGCTGATCGGGTTCTTCGCGGTGCCCCAAGTCATCGAGATGCTGGAGGGCGGGCGCCATGCGAAGGATCTCCGCGTCCTCGGCGTCGAGCGCCACTCTGCTCTGGACTCGGCGCGCGAGGTCTTCGGCAAGCTCCGCGCCCTGTCGGTCGGCAGCCTGACCGGCACCCTGATCGGCCTTGTTCCGGGTGCCGGCGGGCAGATCGCCGGCATCGTGGCCTACGACCAGACCCGCAAGCTCAGTCCCCGGCGCCAGCATTTCGGCGAAGGTGAGAGCGAAGGCGTGGTCGCGGCAGAGACCGCCAACAACGCCATGGTCGGGCCGTCCCTGGTGCCGCTGCTCACCCTCAGCGTGCCGGGCAGCCCGACCGCGGCGGTGCTGCTCGGCGGCCTGCTGATCCACGGGATCTTTCCCGGCCCGGACCTTTTCACCACCCATGCCGCGGTCGCCTGGACCTTCATCAACTCGATGCTGATCGGCCAGATCCTGATGCTGATCTTCGGGCTCTACGTGGCGCGGCTCGCAGCCAAGGTGGTCCACGTCCCGTCCCATATCCTGGCGCCCGGGATCCTTGTGCTGGCGGTCATCGGCACCTTCAGCGTGCAGCATTCCATGGCCGACGTGCTGGTCATGTTCTGCCTCGGGGCCGGCATGTATTTCCTGGCTCGTTATGGCTTCAGCCCGGCACCCATCGTGCTCGGCGTCATCCTCGGCCCCCTCGCGGAAACCAACTACGTCCAGGGCCGCCTGATCGCCGAGGCCGGAGACGGGCTCTTCGCCTATTTCCTCACCGGGCCGCTCAACCTGCTTCTGATCGCCCTTTGCCTGGCTTCGGTCGGCTACAGCCTGGTGACCGAGATCCGCCTGCGCCGCCTGGAAGCGGACTGGGGCAGCGGCGCCATGACCGGCCCCGCCGCCGGCCGCTGGCAGCAGGCGCTTTCCGCCGGCCTGCTGGTCCTGCTGGCGCTCTGGGTCGCCTATGTCAGCTTCGACGTCCGCGACCCGGAGCCCTATCTCTTCCCGCGCCTGATCGCGATAGCGTTCCTGAGCCTGGCGTCCTTGGCCTTGCTGCGGGCGCTGCAGGGCCGCAACCGGACCGGGGCGGGGATCGAGCGCGGCACTGTGATCGCCATCGCGCCAGGCCTGGCGGTGATGGTGGTCTATGTTTTTCTGGCCGCGGAATGGCTGGGCTTCTATCTGGCCTCTGCACTGGCTTTCCTGGCAGTCTATGCGCTTTACGATCCGGGCAGCCACCTTGGGCCGCGGGTTTGGGCAGGACGCCTGACCGTGACCCTGGGCTTCACCGCGCTGCTCTATGCCGTTTTCGCCCTGCTGCTGCAGGTCCAGACACCGAGAGGCCTGCTGCTGTGAAGACGGAGGGACCCGAAGAAGGTGAGGCGCGGCAGGAAGGCGCGTCGACGACAAGAAACGAGATGCAAAGCGAGAAAGGGAGGCAAAAATGAACGCACTGAAACACTTTGCCGGACTTCTGGCCCTGGTGGCCCTGGCCGGCACCGCCGGCGCCGCGGACTATCCCGACCGCCCGATCAGCCTGATGGTGGCCTACAGTCCGGGCGGCGCCACCGACTTCCAGGCCCGCATCGTCACCATGGTCGCGGCCAACGAGGAGTATCTCGGCCAACCCATCGTCATCATCAACAAGCCGGGAGCCGGCGGAAAGGTCGGCTGGAACCAGTTCGCGGACAAGGCCAAGGCGGACGGCTACGAGCTCGCCGCCTACAACGTGCCGCACTTCATCGCCCAGTCGGTCGTCTTCAAGACCAAATACAACATCGAGAACCTGGAGCCGATCGCGAACTGGGGCGCCGATCCGGCCGTGCTGGTGGTCAACAAGGACAGCGAGTTCAACAGCTTCGACGACCTGGTGGCCTTCGCGAAGGACAATCCGGAAAAGATCACGGTCTCGGGTGCCGGCCTCTACGTCGGGCACCACATCGCCTACCTGCAGATCGAGAAGGCCGCCGGCGCCAAGCTCAAGTACGTGCCGCACAAGGGCGGCGCCCCGGCGCTGAAGTCGGTCCTCGGCGGGCAGGTGATGGCCGGCGTCAACAACCTCTCCGACGCCTACCGCAGCCGTGACAGCCTCAAGATCCTCGCCATCGCCGACCTCGAGCGGAACGCAGAGTTCCTGCCCGACGTGCCGACCTTCAAGGAGCTGGGCTACGACGTCGACGACTCCTCGGTGAACTTCCGCGGTATCATGGTGCCCAAGGGCACGGCGCCGGAGGTGATCGAGATGCTGGCCGCGCGCGTCCCCGAGATGTTCAAGAACAACCGGGTCGCCAAGCAGATGAAGATCGGCGGTTCGCCGCTTCGGGTCTTGCCCCGCGACGAGGTCGTCGCGATGTGGAAGGAGCGACAGGCCTTCCTGTCCGAGCTTCTGAAGGACCTGAAGCAGGAATAGAGGAGCGGCGGCGGAGTCGAAGGAGACGGCACCGCCGCCACGCTCCCACCGGCTGCATTCGGAGGTCAGACATGGCCGAGCACGGCATCAAGGCTGTCGCCGCCGACAGCGACGAGGCGGGTGTCGATGACGTCGTGGCCCGGGGCCGCCGGGCCCAGGCCGACTTCGCCGCCGGCGCGGACCAGGGACGGCTGGACCGGGCGGCCCAGGCCGCCGCCTGGGCCGTGATGGAGCCGACCCGCAATCGCGAGCTCTCGGAGCTGGCCGTCGGAACCACCGGGCTCGGCAAGGTCGAGGACAAGGTCCGCAAGAACCACCGCAAGACGCTCGGCCTGCTGCGCGACCTCAAGGGCCTGCGGACCTGCGGGGTGGTCCGCGAGCTCCCCGAGCGCGGCCTGACCGAGATCGCCCGGCCGATCGGGCTGGTCGGCGCCGTGGTGCCCTCGACCAACCCGGTCGCGACCCCGGTCAACAACGTCGTGAACGCGCTCAAGTGCGGCAATGCCATCGTGCTGGCGCCGAGTCCCAAGGGAAGCGAGGTCTGCGCCCGGCTGCTCGGCTACATCCAGGCCGAGCTGGACAAGTCCGGGCTGCCGCGCGACTTGGTCCAGATGCTGCCGCCGCCCGCGAGCAAGGCCAAGAGCCAGCGCCTGATGGAGGCCGCCGACCTGGTCATCGTGACCGGCTCCCAGGCCAACGTCCGCGCCGCCTACCGCTCGGGCACGCCGGCCATTGGCGTCGGGGCCGGCAACGCCACGGTCATCGTCGACGAGACCGCTGACCTGGCCGCCGCCGCGGCCGGGATCGCCGCTTCCAAGACCTTCGACAATGCCACCTCCTGCTCGTCGGAGAACGCGGTTATCGTGCTCGATTCGGTGCGCGCGCCGTTCCTCGAGGCGCTGGCGGCCGAGGGCGGCGGCGTTCTGAACGGCGAGGAACGGCAAGCGCTGGTCGCCGCGCTCTGGCCGGAGGGCGGCGGGCTGAGCCGCGCGCTTCTGGCCAAGGACATCGACGTCGTGATCCGCGAGGCCGGCCTGAGCCGCCTGGATCCGGAGTCGACCCGCTTCGTCGTCGCCGAGGAAAGCGCGGTCGGCCCGGAGAACCCGATGTCCGGCGAGAAGCTGTCGCTGGCCCTGGCGCTCTACGGCGCCGCGGACTTCGCGGCCGCCAAGGCGCTGGCCGGAAGGATCCTGGACCACCAGGGCGCCGGGCATTCGGTCGGCCTCTACAGCGCGCGGGAGGAGCGCGCCCTGGAGCTCGGCCACGAGCTGCCGACCTGCCGGGTGATCGTGAACCAGGCCCACTGCTTCGCGACCGGCGGCGCCTTCGACAACGGCCTGCCCTTCTCGCTTTCGATGGGCTGCGGCAGCTGGGGCGGCAACTCGATCGACGAGAACCTGCACTGGCGGCATTTCCTCAACATCACACGGGTGGTGCGCCGCATCCCGGCCGAAGAGCCGGCGCTGGAGGACATATTCAGCGACTACTGGCGCGAGGTCGGGCGGTGAACCGGCGGCCGGACGCCCCGGCCGCGGTCACGCTGCGCGAGCTGATCGACCGCCGGGCGGCGGAGAGCCCGGAGGCCTGCTTCCTGATTTGCCCGGAAAGCGGCCGGCGGGTCGACTTCGCCGCGCTGCGCGATGTCGCCGCCGATACCGCCCGGCGCCTTGCCGCACTCGGCGCCCGGCCCGGCGAGAGCGTCGCCTTCGCCCTCGACAACGGCTACGCCGCCGTGGTCGCGGTCCTGGGCTGCCTCTACGGCGGCTATCGCGCGACCCCGCTCAACCTGGCCGCCGGCCCCGAAACCCTGGCCTTCGTCCTGGCCCATTCCGAGGCCCGCGTGGTTCTGCTCGGTCCCGCACAGGAGTCCCTGATCCGGGCAGCCCTGGACAAGCGCGCGGATCCGCCCACCCTGGTGTCCTGCGACCCCGACAGGGGACCGCTCTGGCCGGACGATCTCGTCGAAGCGCCGCTGGCGTCGACGCCGGAGTCCGAGGCCGAGGGTCTGCTGATCTACACCTCGGGCACGACCGGGCGACCCAAGGGCGTGCTGCTGACCCAGCGCAGCCTTCTGGCCGGGGGCCGCAACGTCGTCGAGGCGCACCGCCTGACCGCGGCCGACCGGGCGCTTTGCGTCCTGCCGCTCTATCACATCAACGGCCTCTGCGTGACCCTGATGGCACCCTTGGTATCCGGGGGCTCGGTGCTGATGCCGCGGCGCTTCTCCGCCACCCGGTTCTGGGATCAGGTCTGCACGGAGGACTGCACCTGGGTCAGCCTGGTCCCGACGCTCTTCGCCTACCTGCTGAACCTGCCCGAGGCCGAGGACCCGCCGAGAGAGAGGCTGGCGCGGCTGCGCTTCGCACGTTCGGCCTCGGCGCCGCTGGCACCGGAGACCCAGGTAGCTTTCGAGTCCCGCTACGGCCTGCCGGTGATCGAGACCCTTGGCCTGACCGAGACCGCCGCGCAGGTGCTGTCGAACCCCCTGCCGCCGGGCCGACGGCAGCCCGGTTCGCCCGGCAGGGGCTGGGGCAACGAGGTCCGGATCGCCGACCCGCAGCAGGGCGAGCTGCCACCCGGTGCAGCCGGCGAGATCCTGGTCCGCGGCCCCAACGTGATGAAGGGTTACTTCAAGGACCCGGCAGCGACCGCCGAGGCGCTCACCGAGGCCGGCTGGCTGCGGACCGGGGACCTGGGCCGCATGGACGAGGCGGGCTACGTCTTCGTCACCGGCCGGCTGAAGGAACTGATCATCAAGGGCGGCGAGAACATCGCCCCGCGGGAGATCGACGAGGCGCTGCTCGCCCAGCCGGCGGTCCTGGAAGCCGCCGCCTTCGCCCGCCCTTGCCCCAACTACGGTCAGCGGGTCGAGGCCTGCGTGATCCTAAAGTCCGGAATCGCGACCTCGGAGGCCGAGCTGATCGCCGGCTGCGTCGCGCGAGTCGGGCGCTTCAAGGCGCCGGACCGCGTCCACGTCCTGGAGCAGCTGCCGAAGGGCCCCTCCGGCAAGATCCAGCGGCTCAAGCTCTTGTCCCTGGTCACTGACGAGTCGGTGAAGGCGCGCTGAGGCAGCCCTTCAGAAAGGCCGAGGGCGCCGGCAGCTTTCTTGCCGGCGCCCTCGCACGACAGCAGCGGTTTCGAAACGTCAGGCGACCTGGCCTGCAGCCTCCGGCTGAGACGGCCCCTCGTCCCGCGGCTGGGTGATCCGCGAGGCGGGCAGGGTCACGCTGGCGATGAAGGGCTGGCCATTTCCGCCGTGCAGGCGCAGCGCGCCGTCGTGCGCCTTGGCCAGGGCGGCGGCCAGGGGCAGACGCATCGGATTGCGATTGCCCTCGGCCTTGATCTTCGCCGCGACCTCGGAGGCGCCGAAGGGCTGGAGCAGCTTCGCCAGGTCCTCGGAGTCGAGATCGATCTCGGCCCCCTTGACGATCATCAGCAGCCCGCCGTCATCCGAGGGCTTCAGCCCCAGAAGCAGTTCGCCGTCCTCGGACATGTCGCTGGCCTGGCCGAGCATGTTGACCAGCATCTCCAGGATCTGAGGCTCACGGCCCCAGATCACCGGACGCTCCGAGGGCAGGCTGATCGCGATCTTCGGCGCGGCTTCGCCGTAGAGCTTCTGGATCTCTTCGACCGCCCGTTCCGCAATCCCGCAGATGTCGAGCCGCTGCTCCTTGCCGTCGCTGCGGCCGGAACTGGCCTGCACGTAAGCGTTCGAGCATTCGATCAGGTCGTAGAGGCGACCCACCTGGTCGCGCACCGTCTTCGCCGCCGAGGCGTCCTCGTCGTCACCGTCCTCGGCCATGACCAGAGGCGAGATCCGGTTGTTGACCTCGTCGACCAGCTGGCGGAGCTCCTCGCTGTAGCGGGCGAAGAAGGTGGTCGCCTCGTGGCTCTGCTGGTCGGCCACGTTCTTGGCGTCCTGGAGCTCCTCGAAGGCGGCCTGCAGCCTCTGCCGCAGGTCGAACTTGCCCAGGCAGCGGTCGAGGACCGCGAAGAGCTTGTCCAGCGCCAGCGGCTTGGTGAGATAGTCGAAGGCGCCCGAGCGCAAGGCGGTGATCGCCGATTCCTTGTCGGCGTTGCCGGTGATCACGACGCAGTAGATCTCCGGACGGTACTCCTTGAGGTAAGGGATCAGGTCCAGGCCGTTGGTCCGGCCGAGACGGATGTCCAGCAGCGCCACCTGGGCGTCGAAGGTCTGGATGATCTGCTGGGCTTCCTGCTCGTTCTTCGCGGTCTCGACTTCGTAGCCGGTCGCCCGCAACACCTCGGCGATGCCTTCGACCAGGTCGACGTCGTCGTCGACCGCCAGGATCCGCCCGGTCCGCTGGTGCGCCTTGAAGCCGCCGGCCGGCGGTTGCTGCGGCGCCGGGACTCCGGCCGGCGCCGGCGACTCCGTCTGCACCATGGGAGCTTCCATCGGAGCCGGCGGCGGGGCGACCGAAGGGGCCTCGGCCGGGGCCGGCTGGCTTTCCTCGGCCGCCGGGGTCATGGCCTCGGGCTCGGCCATTACGGGTTCGGCCATCACGGGCTCGGCGGTTTGCGGCTCGGCCATCGGCGGCACCCCGTAGGGCTCGTCGGGAGCCGCGTCCACCGGCTCTTCCTCGGCCAGCATGAAGGGCTCGGGCTCCTCGACCACTTCGGGCTCGGACTGCGGCCCGGGCTCGGCCGGAGACTCGAAAACGGCAGCCTGATCTCCGGCGTCGGACTCCGGCTCGTAGGGCATCGCGTCGCCGCTCTCCGAACCCATCGCCACCATCGGCGCCTCGGGCTCCATGACCGGCTCCATGACCGGCTCCATGACCGGCTCCATGGGCGCCGCATCGGCGTCCGGCGCCTCGGCCAGGCCCTCTTCGTCCGCGATCAGCGCCTCGTCGGCGTCGGAGGCCTCCGGCGTGTAGCCGCTGCGCTCGATGTTGAAGCGCGGCCGCTCCTCGGAGCGCTCCGGCTTGGCCATGAAGAGGTCTTCTGCGGCGTCCTGCTGCGGCTGCGGCGGGGCGTCGATCCCATGGGACATCTGGTCCAGGTGCTGGAGCAGCGAGACGGTATCGAAGGGCTTGGTCAGGATGCCCGTGACCTCCATCGACCGGAAGGCGTCCAGGGCCTCGGCGTTCTCCGTGGCCTGGCCAGTGACGATGACGGTCGGGATGTCGTGGCCGCGGTTGCGCAGCTGGAGATAGACCTCCAGGCCGCTGATGACCGGCAGCTTGAGATCGAGCACCAGGTAGTCGACACCGCCGCTCATTACGGTCTTCAGGGCCTCGCCGCCGGTCCGGGCGACGCAGACCTTGTAGCCGTCGTCCATCAGCACGTCCTTGATCGCGCCGCTGAACTCGGGATCGTCGTCGGCGATCAGCACCATGCCCTTGGAGTGGATCCGCTCCATGGCCTCCAGCACGTCGTCGATGTTGATCGGCTTGTGCAGGATGCCGCAGGCGCCCTCCTGGACCGCCTGGTCGAGCAGCTGCTCGACGCTGTAGCCGGTCATCATGATGACCTTGGCGGCCGGACGGATCTTGCGGATCTCCATGAAGCTCTCGACGCCGTTCATGCCCGGCATCATCACGTCCATGAAGGAGATATCGAACTCCTTCTCACGGAAGATGCGGATCGCCTGCTGTCCGTTGTAGGCGACCTCGACCTCGTGCCCCTTCATCCGAAGGACGTCGGCCAAGCCGTCGGCGATGTCCTTGTGATCGTCGACGACAAAGATCCGGAGGGGCTTTGTCTGGGTGCTCATCATCCAGCCCTTTCGTGTTCGTAACGCTCTTTGCTCCAGGAACTGCCGGGCCGACGCCTAGGCGGCCTGCTCCTGGACCTGCTTGATCGGCATCCAGAGCCGCACCTCCGTGCCGCTACCCTGGACGCTGGCGACTTCGACGCCACCACCGTGTTGTTCCATGATCTGCTTGACGGTCGGAAGCCCCAGGCCCACGGCGCCGCTCTTGGTGCTGAACAGCGGCTCAAAGACCTGGGACAGAGTGTCCGGCGCGATGCCGGGACCGCTGTCGGCGACGAGGATCTCCAGATGGTCACCGGCGACCCGGCTCCTGACCTCGATCTCGAACGGCCCTGCAAGTTCCCCGTGTTCCGAGGCCTCGACCAAGGCCTCGCTGGCGTTGTTCAGGAGGTTGATCAGGGCCCTGCGAAGGCGGTCTTGGTCGAAGGCGGCGATCAGACCGCCGGTGCCCGACAGCAGCTTGACGCTGATCGCGGGGGGCAGGTCCTGCTCGCCGAGACAGCCCTGGATCCACTCGTCGACCGCGCGGTTCTCCAGGTTCAGGGCGGTCGAGCGGGTGTAGTCCAGCAGCTCGTTGATGATGTTGTCGCAACGGCTGACGCTGCGGTCGACGCGCTCCAGGGCGCTCTCGACGCCGAGGTCATGGCCCTCGGTCCGGCCGCGGACCAGATAGATGGCGGTGCGGATGGCGCCCAGCGGGTTGCGCAGCTCGTGGCTGACGGTCGCGGTCAGGTGGCCGATCGCCGCCAGGCGATCCTGGTGCATCAGTTCGGCCTGCGCCTGCTGCAGCTCGGCGGTGCGTTGCTCGACGCGCTGCTCCAGGTCCTGGTTCAAGTGCAGGATATCCGCGTTGGCGCGCTGCAGCTCCGCGGTCCGCTCCTGGATCCGCTGCTCCAGGGTCTCGTTCATCCTGGCCATGCTGTCGTTGGCGGCGTGGACCTGATCGATCACCTTGGAAAGCTGCGCGGTGCGCTCCTCGACCCGCTCCTCCAGTTCCTGGTTCAAGCGGGCCATGTTCTCGTTGACCTGCGAGAGCTTGTCGTTGGCCGCGTTCAGTTCCAGGGTGCGCTGCTCGACCCGGCGCTCGAGCTGGCCGTTGAGCTGCGCGACCTCGGCCTCGGCCTTGGCCAGCGACTGGTGGGCCCGCTGCAGGTTCTCGATCTGCGTGTTGCGCTCCTTGATGTCCTGGCGGACGAAGAAGCCGAGGACCAGGGTTATCAGGACCAAGCCGACCAGGAGCGCCTTCTCGCCGGTGTCGAGGAAGGCTTTGATGCCGTTGCGGATCTCGGTGAAGTCGGCCTCGATCTCGACCGCGCCGCGGAAGATCCCGTTGGTCATGAAGGGCTGGTAAATCCGGCCCAGGGAGCGGACGCGCCCGTCGGCATCGGCGCTGTCCATCAGGATGGTGACCGGCTTGCCCTGGCGGACGTCGCGCAGGAAGAAATCCGCGTCGAAGGTCAGCCCCAGGTCCCCGGGCCTGGTCGCCAGGGCAACCAGTCCGTCCTGATCGAACATGCGGAAGTTCTGAACCTGCTCACTTTCGGTGATGAAGGCGATCACTTCCTCGTCCCTGGCCGAGACCGATCCCTGGTTCAGCAAAGCGTCGACATCGTCGATGTGGCTGCCGAGGTAGTCGCCCCAGAAGGCCGCCTGGTGGTCCGCTTGGCTCTGAAGCAGCTGCTGGATCAGGATCTGCTCGCCCCGCCCCAGGCCGACCGCCGCAAGGACGCCGACGACGACGAACAGCGCCGCCAGCCTGACGTCCTTGAATCTGAGCTTAGCGAACATGGCTCGGACTTTCTCGATCGGGACGCGGAATCGGCCCTGCTGCGGGTCCCGGTTGAAACCGAAGGCGACCTCTCGGAGCCCTCGCACTCCAACGCTTCGCGCCCGAAAAGCCATCCACGTCAATTACCCGACTAAAAGTAAAGTTAGTGTTTATTCGAAAACAAATTGCTAAACAGAAAGTTTCCGGCAGGATGATATCCTCGATGTTTCATACAGCTATAAAGTTGATTTTTGGTTGTTGTCGCTCGTAACACTAACCCTAACGCCGAGATTGCGCGTCGAGTCCGGGCGGAAGCGGGGCGCGGGACCCTAGCCCCGCGCGGGCACGGCGGCCGGAACCCGCCGAAGCGGGCCCGTTGGGGCGGGCGAACCCGTAAGCTGGGACGCCTAGAGCGCCCCGAAGAGCTCGGTGGCGCTGTCGATGGTCTCGAGCAGGGAAAGATTGAGGTTGGAGATCTGGCCGAGCTGGCCGTCGTCGACCTGCTGGCCATTGGCCACGCCCTCGACGATCGGCACGACATCGGTCCAGATCTGCATGGCCTTCTGGAGTTCAATCCGAATCGCCGGGGTCGGTGCCTGACGCAGCCTGAGCTGCAGGTCGCCGTCCAGTAGCCCCTTGAGGACGCGGTCGAAGTGGCTGCTGCTGCGCGCCAGCGCCTTCCGGTTCTTCTCGACCGAGTGGCCGTAGGCGACCAGCAGGAACTCCTTCGCGAGCTTCTGGGAGAGCATGCTCTGGCGGGTCGAATAGTCGATCGCCAGCAGGTTGATGGAGAAGACCACCATGCCCTTCTGCGCCTCCTGGCGGAGGGCCTTCACCAGCTCGTCGACGACGCTGTAGAGCGGCTCGGTCATCTCCGCGACGGCGACGACCTCCTCAGCGGTCATCTCGTCGCCTTCCACGCCTCTGGCCAGCAACTGCTCGACCGAAGCCCAGATCTGCTCGACGCGGTCGACGTGCCGGATCAGCTCCGGGTCGGACAGCGGCTTGAGGCCGAGTTCGGCGTCGCCGTTCCTCAGGCCCTTCGAGATCCGCTTGAACATGCCGTGGCTGTCCTGCAGGCGCTGCAGGTTGACTTCCTTGTCGATGCCCATGGCGACGAGGATGGCTTCCTTGCCGATCTGCTGGGCCAGGGTGCGCTGCTGGCCGGCCATGTTGACCGCGTGCTCGAAGTCGATCCTGCTCTTCGCCAGGGAACTGCCGGTGCCGACCACGGCCGAGGCGGTGAAGACGAAGGCAAGCAGGGCTAAGGTGAGAAGGCGGAGCTTCCCGTTTCGAGTGCGCTCAAGCAACATGGTCTCCGTCCCCGTAGCGTTAACGGGCGGGCCGGGGCAGATACGGCAGTTGCCAAAGCTGCGATACAGAGGCGGGCCCCGGCTGGGGCCGCCACTGGGACGTCAGTCCTTGCGATGAGCTTCGGAACTGCCGCATTTCCGGCTCGCCTCAAGTCCCTCTGTAAATAGCCTAAACTAGATGAAGTGTCTATTAATCAGTGTGTTTAATTATAACAAATATTTATCTTGAATAAGATCTTATCAATATTTCCTAATCAGGAAGAAATTCCGCTTTATCATGGGCACCGCGGGGTCACGGCCGGCCGGGGGTCCAGCCCTATGGCAAAGACGCGGCACCTTGTCCTAGAGTGCGCATGATGGAGATAGCAGCCAAACACCTCCGGTCGGCGGCTCGGCTGGGCGGCGCCCTGGCTCTGGGCCTCGTGGCCGCCGCCGCGCCGGCGCCGGCCGAAGAGACGGCCGAAGTCAGCCGCCAGCGGGCCGAGATGGTCCGAATCATCGAGGCGGAGACCCGCGCGACCTCTGCTGAGACCGGGATTGCCACGCTGCAGCCCAAGGTCCTGGAGGCCATAGCGAGGGTGCCGCGCCACAGTTTCCTGCCAGCCGAGCTCCGGCCTTTCGCCTACCTGCCGACCCCTCTGCCGGTCACCGAGGAACAGAACATCGCCGCGCCCTTCTTGGTCGCGCTCATGACCCATCTCGCCGACGTGCAACCGGGCGATCGGGTCTTCGAGACCGGGACCGGTGCTGGCTATCACGCCGCCGTCCTGGCCGAGCTGGCCTCGGAGGTCTTCAGCGTCGAGGTGATCGAGTTCCTGGCGCGCCGGGCCCGCACGATCCTCCAGGACCTCGGCTACGACGATGTCCGGGTCCGCGCCGGCGACGGCTACTACGGCTGGGCGGAGGCGGGTCCCTTCGACGTCATCATCATCAAGGAGGCGGTGAACCACCTGCCCGGCCCCCTGCTCCGGCAGCTGCGGCCCGGCGGCCGCATGGTGGTGCCGCTCGGCCCCGCCGACCGCAACCAGATCCTCACCCTGGTCGAGAAGACCAGCGAGGGGCGCCTGCGGTCGCGCGGCGTTCTGCCCGTGAAGTTCTCGCCCCTGCAGGGCGGGGAGCGGCTCTGAGACGGCCTCCGACCGGGCGGCACGGGCCATCGGCCGCTTGCCGCCAGGCCGGACCTTCTGCCATCTTGCGGCGATGACCGCAGCGGCACACCCACGACATCCCGACAGCTACCCGCCAGCGGCCCTGGTCACCGGCGGCGCCCAAAGGATCGGCCTGGCCATCAGTCGGAGCCTGGCGGCCGCGGGCTGGGCGGTGGCCGTGCATCACAATCGCTCGGACGCTGCGGCCCGGGCCCTGGTCGCGGAGATCGAGGCCGCCGGCGGGCGGGCCGCAGCGGTGGCGGCCGATCTGTCCGCGGAGTCGGAGACCGCCGCCCTGGTGCCGCAGGCCGTGCAGGCCCTCGGCCCGCTGGGCCTGCTGGTCAACAACGCCGCTGTCTATGCCTTCGACCGGGTCGAGACCGCGACGCGCGCCAACTGGGACTTCCACATGGAGGTCAACTTGCGCGCGCCCTTTCGCCTGAGCCAGGCCTTCGCCGAGGCCTTGCCGCAAGACGCCGGCGGCCTGGTGGTCAACATCCTGGACGAGCGGGTTCTGAACCTGACACCGAACTACACCACCTACACGGTCTCGAAGAGCGGGCTATGGACCTTGACCCGCTCGCTCGCCATCGCCCTGGCGCCCAGGATCAGGGTCAACGGCATCGGACCGGGCTATGCCATGCCGGAGAGCGGCCAGAGCCAGGCCGACTTCGACCGCGCCGCCGCCCGGATGCCGCTCGGACGCGGCACCGACCCAGACGAGATCTGCGCGGCGCTGCAATTCCTGATCGCGAGCAAATCGGTCACCGGCCAGATGCTGGCGCTTGACGGCGGGCAGCATCTGGGCTGGCTGGTGCCCGGACTTGACGCGTCATGAGCCGAGGCAGGACCAGAACGCCGGCCGTCGAGACCGGCGCGAACGCGCAGCCGGCCGAGGCGACCGGCCAGCGCATCTTCATCCGTGACCTGCAGCTGCCCTGCCGGATCGGGCTGACCAAGGCGGAGCGGCGAAACCGGCAGCGCCTGGCGATCAACCTCGACATGGAGGTCGAGCCGCGCCGGGTCGGCAAGGACCGGATCTCCGAGGTGGTCGACTACACGGACATCGTCGCCGAGGTCCGGCGCATCTCCCTCGAGAGCGAATTCCGCCTCCTGGAATCCCTCGCCGAGCAACTGGCGCAGGCCTGTTTCGTGCACCGGCGTATCCTCGTCGTCCGGGTCCGCGTCGAGAAGCTGGACCTGGTCTCCGAAGCCGCCGGAGTCGGGATCGAGATCGAAAGACGCCGTCCTGCAAAGGGCTGACCCCTAAGGAATGCCGGCTATTCCCCTGGGCACCGGCGCCTATAGCCTGTGGTTTAGCCGAAGTGAACAGCCACAAGTAGAGAAGTTGTGCACAGCCGAGGCCATGGCTCCCGTCTGGGAGTCAAAAAAAGGGGCCAAAAGCATCCTGTAACGGAACGTTAAGACTTGACAGTCTTAAGAGTCATGAAATTCAGATAGTTATGAGAAATGCCCATAAATTAGGCAATCCGTTGAAAGGCTTGGTTTATCTGGGAAGCGCTAGTCTGCCCAACAACTTAGGCACAGTTTTATCCACAGTTTCGGTGGATTGCTGTTCCGGGGGTCGCGGGAACCGCCACCTCTGCCCGGGACGCGGAAGCCCGCCGAAACCAGGGCCAAGGCGTTGACGCTGCAGGGTACGCTTGCAAGAACAGGAGCGTGGCCAGCTTGAAAGCACAGCGACGAATCAAGGATCCCACCGCGGGCGGCAAGCGGGCCGCGATGGGCCCGGACGAAGAGCCCCTGACCGATGAGCCCGGCGGCGAGACGCAGTCCCTGGGCCGCGGGATCGAAGCCATCGCGGCCGCGGTCAAGACCCTGCCGAACGGTCCGGGCGTCTACCGCATGCTCGATCGGCGCGGCAAGGCGCTCTACGTCGGCAAGGCGCGCAACCTGAAGAAGCGCGTGACCACCTACACCCAGATCAACAAGCTGCCCTACCGGCTGCAGCGCATGGTCGCCGAGACCGCCTTGCTGGAGGTCGTCACCACGGACAGCGAGGTCGAGGCGCTGCTGCTGGAGAGCAACCTGATCAAGCGGCTGATGCCGCGCTACAACGTCCTGCTGCGCGACGACAAGTCCTTTCCCTACATCCTGATCACCGGCGACAACGAGGTGCCCCAGATCACCAAGCACCGGGGCGCCCACAACCGGCCCGGCGCCTACTTCGGCCCCTTCGCCTCGGCGGGTGCCGTGAACCGTACGATCACGGCGCTTGAGAAGGCCTTCCTGCTGCGCTCCTGCTCGGACGCCGTCTACGCGAGCCGCAGCCGGCCCTGCCTGATGTACCAGATCAAGCGCTGCGCGGCGCCCTGCGTCGGCCGGATCGGGCCCGAGGACTACGGGCGGCTGGTCGGCCAGGCCAAGGACTTCCTCACCGGCCGCAGCCGCGACGTGCAGACCCGGCTCGCCGCGGAGATGCAGGAGGCCTCCGAGCGCCTGGACTTCGAGAGCGCGGCCCTGATCCGCGACCGGATCCGGGCCTTGTCGCACATCCAGTCGCACCAGGACATCAACGTGCCCGGCATCGACGACGCCGACGTCATCGCCGCCCGGCAGGAGGCGGGCCGGACCTGCGTCCAGGTCTTCTTCTTCCGGGCCGGCCGCAACTACGGCAACCGGGCCTACTTCCCCAGCCACGACCGCAAGCTCGGCCTCGAAGCGGTGCTGTCGTCCTTCGTCGCCCAGTTCTACGACAACAAGCCGACGCCCCCGCTGGTCTTGCTGAGCCACACGCCGGACGACCGATCACTCCTTGCCGAGGCCCTGAGCCAGCGCGCGGACCGCAAGGTGAGCCTGCTGGTGCCCCAGCGCGGCGCCAAGCGCAAGCTGATCGAGCACGCCCTGACCAACGCCCGCGACGCCCTGGGTCGGCGCCTGGCGGAAAGCGCCAGCCAGCGCGAGCTGCTCGAGAAGCTCGCGGCGACCCTGGCCCTGGAGACCCTGCCGGAGCGGATCGAGGTCTACGACAACAGCCACCTGCGCGGCACCAAGCCATATGGCGCCATGGTCGTCGCCGGCGCCGAGGGCCTGATCAAGGCGAGCTATCGCAAGTTCCGCATCAAGGGCGACCCGGCGCCGGGCGACGACTACGCCATGATGCGCGAGGTCCTGCGCCGGCGCTTCGAGCGGGCGATCAAGGAAGACCCCGACCGCAGCGGCGACCTCTGGCCGGATCTGGTGATCCTCGACGGCGGCCGGGGCCAGCTCAACGCCGGGCTCGAGGTCTTCGCCGATCTCGGGATCGCAGACGTCGCCCTGGTCGCCGTCGCCAAGGGACCGGAGCGCAACGCCGGGCGCGAGCGGATCTTCCTGCCGGAGCGCCAACCCCTGCTGCTGGAGCCGCGCGATCCCGTGCTGTACTTCATCCAGCGCCTGCGCGACGAGGCCCACCGCTTTGCCATCGGCAGCCATCGGACGGGGCGGGCCAAGGCAATCAGCCAGTCGCCCCTGGACGAGATCCCCGGCATCGGGGCCAAGCGCAAGAAGGCGCTGCTCCTGCATTTCGGCTCGGCCAAGGCGGTCTCCCGGGCCGGTCTGGCCGACCTGGAGGCGGTCTCAGGTATCTCTGCCGCTGTGGCGCGGCGGATATACGATTTCTTCAGGAACTCTTCCTGACGACGACGCCAAAGCCCTGGCATTGTGCTAGAAGAACGGCAGCGGATGGCAAAGGAACCGAAACTTAAGGGACTAGGGCGCAGGATAAGGCCATGACCAGCCTGCCGAACATGCTGACCCTGTCGCGGATCGGCATCATTCCGCTCCTGATCCTGTTGTTCTACCTGGATCGGCCGTTGGCCTCCTGGGGCGCGCTCGGGCTCTTTGCGATCGCCGGCATCACCGATTATTTCGATGGCTACTTCGCCCGGCACCGCAAGCAGGTCTCGGCCTTCGGGCGCTTCCTCGATCCGATCGCCGACAAGCTGCTGGTCGCCGCGGTCCTGCTGATGCTGGTCGCAACGCAAAGGGTCGAGGGCCTGGTGGTCCTGCCGGCCCTGGTCATCCTCTGCCGAGAGATCCTGGTCTCGGGCCTGCGCGAGTACCTGGCCGAGATCAAGGTCTCGGTCCCGGTCAGCCGTCTGGCCAAGTGGAAGACCGGAATCCAGATGCTGGCCCTCGGCTTCCTGATCGTCGGCACCGACGGTCCCGAGTTCCTGCCGACCCAGGCGATCGGCGAATGGGGCCTCTGGATCGCCGCCGCCCTGACCCTGATCACCGGATACGACTACCTGCGCCACGGCCTGAAGCACATGCCGCTGGAGGACTAGCGGCGCCCGCAGCCTCGCCACCACTGCAGAGAACCGCAGCCGCACTCGGCGGCAGAGCGCGGCGATTGACACCCGGGTCCTGCCTGGACTTCTCTGGGGGCCGGTTCTCGGCCGGTTCGGGAGTTCGGCATGAAGGTCTTCGGCTTGGCGGGCTGGAGCGGCAGCGGCAAGACGACCCTGGTGGTGCGCCTGATTCCGGCGCTGGTCGCGCGCGGCCTGCGGGTCTCGACCATGAAGCACGCTCACCACAATTTCGACGTGGACACGCCAGGCAAGGATTCCTATGAGCACCGGGCGGCGGGGGCCAGCGAGGTCCTGGTCACCTCGGGGCGGCGCTGGGCCCTGATGCACGAGCTGCGCGACGCGCCGGAGCCCAGCGTCGAGGAGCTGATCGGCCACATGACCACGGTCGACCTGCTACTGATCGAGGGCTTCAAGCACCAGTCCCACGACAAGCTCGAGGTTCATCGGCCCGCCCTCGGCAAGCCCCTGCTCTGCACCGACGACCCGAACATTGTCGCGGTGGCCAGCGATGCCCCCCTGCTCGAGACCGGCCGGCCGCGGCTCGACCTCGACGACGTCGAGGGCATCGCCGACTTCGTCATCCGGCACTGCGGCCTGGCCCGACCTGGCGCCGGCGCCTGAGGGATCGCGGAATGGCCCAGTTGAGCGACGACTGCTTCGCCCACGGCGACCGTCTGATGACCACGGCGGAGGCGCTGGCGCTATTGGCCGAGAAGACCGAAGCCGTCACCGCGCCGCTGCCGCTGCCCCTGGCCGAGGCCCTGGGCCGGATCCTGGCCGAGGACATCCTCGCAGGCCATGACCTGCCGCCCGCGGACAACTCGGCCGTCGACGGCTACGCGGTCCACTTCGACGATTTGCAGGCCGAAGCCGAGACCCGGCTGCCGATCGCCGGCCGGATCACCGCCGGTCATCCGCCCGAGGCAGCCCTGGCCCGCGGCCAGGCGGCACGGATCTTCACCGGGGCCCAAATGCCGCCCGGTCCTGACACCGTGATGATGCAGGAGGACTGCCGCGAGGAGGGCGGCGCGGTGGTCATCCGCCCGGGCATCAAGCCCGGCGCCAACCGGCGGCTGCGCGGCGAGGACTTCAAGGCCGGCGACCGGGTGCTGGCCAAGGGCGCGCGCCTGCGCGCCCAGGACTTGGGCCAGGCGGCCGCGGCGGGGCGCAGCGAGGTCCTGGTCTACGGGCCGCTGCGTGTGGCGCTGTTCTCGACCGGCGACGAGCTGCGCGAGCCGGGCGCCGACCTCGACCCGGGCGCGATCTACGACTCCAACCGCTTCGCGCTGGTCGGCCTGCTCAAGGGCCTGGGCTGCGAGGTCCGGGACCTCGGCATCCTCGAGGACCGTCCCGCCGTGGTCGCGGCGGCCCTGGCCGGGGCGGCCGCCGATCACCACCAGATCGTCACCTCTGGGGGCGTCTCGGTCGGCGAGGAGGACCACGTCAAGCAAGCGGTCGAGGCCCTGGGCCACCTGCACC
>JAAUYI010026212.1_pt1 | contig 18386 bp, 17 predicted proteins | sample 7278041 | NCBI WGS metagenome assembly JAAUYI01 (sample SAMN14350216, study PRJNA611818) | marine sediment metagenome | isolation source: surface marine sediment (0.6m) | place: French Polynesia: Moorea | collected 2018-08
AAAGGATAGGATGAATGAGGTTCTCTCGACTCTTACAGATCGAGAAAGAACAGTTCTTATAGAGCGCTTTGGTCTTCTCGATGGAAAACCAAAAACTCTTGAGGAAGTAGGAGTGCGCTTCAAAGTCACCCGGGAGCGTGTCCGTCAAATTGAAGCAAAGGCTTTAAGAAAGATGAGACATCCTACACGCTCTAAACAACTTCAAGCTTTTCTAGATGTGATTGAGATGGAATAGAAATTCAAGTAAAAGAGGTTTGTTGCCAGTCATAATTCTCGATCATTTTTTTTATTTCCTTTAAATCCTTGGAACGATTGAGTGATTCACGAAGCTTTTTAGTTCCTACACCATCTTTTAAGTACCAGCATCCCACTCTTCTCATATCGAGAATAGCCTTTCGATCTGTTTGGTAGGAGGTGATATATGCCATGTGATCTAATAGGTCCTCTTTTACATTAGGAATCATTAAAGGCTCTGAATTGTCGAGTCGTCTAACGTCTTCAGCGATCCAAGGCTTTCCAAAAGTGCCTCGTGAAATTAAAATAGCATCACATTTTGTATGGTTAAATAAAGCAAGGCCTGCTTGAGCATCAAAGACGTCTCCATTCCCAATCACTTTAATCGATTGAGAGACCTCTTTCGCAGCTTTAATGTGATCCCAATTTGCTTTCCCAGTATATTTCTGTTGTCTTGTCCTTCCATGAATAGAGATAGCTTTTGCTCCTGCTTCCTCAGCAATTTTGGTAATAAGGCAAGCATTGATACTTTTTTCATCCCAACCAGTGCGAATTTTTACTGTGACTGGAATGTTTACAGCGGCAACCATGTTGGCAATAACTTCTCCAATAAGCTCCGGATGCTTTAGCATCCCACTGCCACTTCCATCTTTTGTCACTTTATCTACTGGACAACCACAATTCAAATCGATAACGTCAAAACCAAGCTCTTCGATAATTTTTGCGCAAGGACCCGCAAGCTCGGCCTTACTTCCACAAATTTGCCCTCCAATGGGACGCATAGAGGGATCAAAATCCAAAAGACGGTAGGTGGATGGTTCATGCCGTATTAGGGCATCCATTTTGACCATTTCACAAAACATCAGTCCAATTTTGTAACGTGCTGCCATTTGCCGGAAGGGGTAGTCAGAGCATCCTGCCAGAGGAGAGTAAAAAACATTAGAAGAGAGAGTGAGATGTCCCAGTTTAAGAGGCTTTACAAATTTTTTCATGAGGATCAGTTCATAGCATTGAGAGGAGACGAGAAAGTATTCGTTCTAGGACTCGGAGAACAAGGAAACCAAAAACAGGGCTTACATCTAAGACGCCCCCAATCGGAGGAATAAAGCGGCGAAAGATGTTGAGATAAGGGTCTGTATAGTGAGCAATAAAACGGAAAAAAGAACTTTGTTGAAAGCTCGGGAACCACGACCCAAAAATACGAATGATGAGCATTAAAGAGTAGACAGTGAATAAAAGATGTACTGTGTAAATCACATAGCTCATGCACAAGACTTTAACCCAATCGTAGAAAAATTTCCATGCTTTAATTTTTCTAATCTTTCTTCTACACTAGGCCTATGAACTTATGGGGATAGGTCTGTGGAAATCGTTGGAGTTCAAAAAGAAAAATCTTTTTTTCGTTTTGCCTATTTAGCAAAGGTAAACGGAGATATTGTCATTCAAGGTTTAGAAAAAAAGCCCACGACGCTTAATTTTAAAAAAGAGTTATTGGTTGCCACAGGCATTGAAAGTCAAGATCTACTGATACGCCAGCTGGAGACCCCCTTAAAAAATATCAAAGCTCTTCATAAGGCGCTTCCTTTTCAATTAGAGGCTCTTATTCCCTACTCTCTACAGGATGTGATCATCAAGCTAATCTATGATATTCAGGAAAAAAAAACGGAGGCGCTTTTTTTTACCGTTCCTAAAAAAACTCTTGAGCAACACATCGCACATTTTCAAGAATGTGGAATCGATCCTGAATGGGTTTCTGCAACTTCTATGGCTCTTCTTCGTTTTGCTAACTTTATCTCTCCAGATGAAAAACATTTGGTTGTCTTTCATATTGGGATGACAAAAATGCAGCTTGTTTCCATTCAAGATGGCAAGATTTTAAATCACATTACTCTACATGTGGGATCTCAAAATTTGAGTGATGGGGACAGCTTTGTTGCTTTCTCCAAGTTAAAGCGAGAAGTTGATCGAGCTTTTTGTTTTTTAGATCATAAGGAAAAGAAAAGCAGTAAGCGGAAAGTTTTGCTTTGTGGAGAAAGAATAAGAGAGCTCGAAAGCATTTTAAGAGAAGAAGACACTGCATTCACTCCAATAAAGATTGAAGATTATCAAAGCTTTGATGGAGAGACGATTCGCTCTTACGCAATCTCCATGGGTCTTGCAATCGATGCTTTGAAAAACGATTCCTCTAGCATGCAATTGAGGCAAGAGACATTTATCTCAAAAAGATCTTACTCTTCGATTAAAAGAGGTCTACTTTATGGAGGAATAGTATCAGGAGCCCTTTTTGCATTGACCCTTACAGGGTTTCATCTCTTTTATCACAAAAAAGAAAAAGTGTTGGTTGACCAAGTGAAAGGCTTAGTCTCCTATCATCAAAAAGAGATTCCATTTCTTAGTAATGGAGTAAAAGGGAGTTCTCTTGAAGAGATTTTGACAGATCTAAATCTTCGATTACAGATCCCTAGAAATGGAGAACTTATTTTCTCTCATCCCCCTTTACTAACAGATCTTCTTAGTTTTATATTATCCCACCCAAATCTTGAAGGAATAGATGTCAAGCAGATTGACTATGATCTAAAAAGCTATCCTTCTATCCAGAGATCTAAAGATCAATACTGCCCAAAAGTTCGTCTTATTTTTACAACCAAAGAACCAAAAAAAGCGACAGAGTTTCATGATGCGATCATGGATGATGAAAGCATGATTGCTCGCGAAGAAGAAATAGAGTGGAAACGCAACGGAGATGAGTATGAAATTACCTTTTTCCTTCAAACATCATTTTGATCCAAGAGTAAGTCTTCAAAAAAAAGGCATTATTGCAGGCTGCTATTTCCTGTTCCTTTGTCCAGTTATTGTGTTGACGATTCATTTAAACCACCGACTGAATCGCTTGGGAGAGTTAGAAGGGGCGGTTGATCGCTTAGCTATTCGAATGGAACGTTTCAAGCCATCCCGGAAGGATCATCATCCGTTTATGAATCGCTGTGAAGATGTCGATCACTGCTACGTTGATCATGTTTTGGAGTCGATGACTTTTTTAAAAGCCGAAGTAGAAGCGCTCAAGCTTGTCTACAGTCACCCGGCTTTTCAAACATGTGAAACGATTAAAAATAGGCTTGAAAAATTAACCAAAGGGGAAAATCGAATGATTTTTGCTGAGAGGAATAGAGAAGTAAAAAATGGAATAGAAGAAGTTGAACTTTTTCAAAGACATCCAATTGAAATCAATACAAATGACGTAAAAATGATTTTAGCTGCTGTTGAAGGGGTAACCATAGGAAAAGAAGTTCCTCCCAAAGGACGTCCACAACTTACTATAAAAGGATTTCACTTGAATAAAAAAAACCTTGCTGAAGGGGAAACATATTTACTAGAAATGCAATTAATCAAAAGAGAGTATTTAAAATGAGATCTAAGTTTGCTCTAACCATTGGTTTATTGATTTATCTTACTAGTTGTGGAATGCAAACTAAAGGAAGTCAAGAACGGATGACAAGTATACAAATTATCGATAGAAATGGTTTCAAAGAAACGATTAGTTCGATCGATCGCTTAACAACCTACGAAAAAGCGAATTTTCTTGCTCCCCAACCCTATGAAAAAGTTGTTCGGATGTTTGCTCGAAATGAAAATGGAAAAACTCCAGCAAAACTTACAACCTACCATGAGAATAGCGAACCTTGGCAATACTTGGAAGTGATGAATGGAAGAGCCTCTGGTATCTATCGAGAGTGGCACAGTAATGGGATTTTACGCCTTGATGTTAGGGTCATTGAAGGGCTAGGTGATTTGAGTGAAGAAGCTCAACTGGGATGGGTCTTTGATGGCATGAGTCGAGTTTGGGATGAAAGTGGCATTCTTATAGCTGAGATTAACTACGAGAAGGGAAATCTCCAAGGAAACGCAAACTATTATCATGCAAATGGCCAGTTAAGTAAAGTGATTCCCTATGAAAATGATTTCATTGATGGTGAAGTGATTTATTACAATGATCGAGGAAAAGTGGTGGGGAAAACTCCTTATAAAAAAGGAAAGCGAGAAGGGATAGCAACCTATAAAGGAGACCAAACGCAGCCTAGTTACTCTGAGGAATATCGAAACGATCTTCTTATGCAAGCTACCTATCACGACTTTTCAGGAAAGATGACCGAAAGAATTGAAAAAGGATATGGAAGGCAACCCAGCTACATGAATGGCTCTCTCCACTCCATTAGGGAATATCGGAATGGAATTCCCGAAGGAGAGGTGAAACTTTTTGACTCCAATGGCCATTTAAAGACCCTTGTTCATGTTCAGAATGGAAGAAAACATGGTGAGGAGTGGGTCTACTATTCAGCTTTGGAAAATCAAGAACCAAAACCTAAGCTTTACATAGAGTGGTATGAAGATACAATCCATGGAATCTGTCGTAGCTGGTATAGTGACGGTGTTTTAGAAAGTGAAAGAGAAATCATAAATAATCAAAAGCATGGGATTGCTTCTGCTTGGTATAAGGATGGCTCTCTCATGTTTATTGAAGAGTATGAAAAAGATCAGCTTCGAAGGGGAACCTACATGAAAAAAGGAGACTCTCGCCCTGTTTCATCCATAGAAAACGGTGAAGGTACTGCTACCCTTTTTGACAAGGAGGGTCATTTTCTTAAACGCGTTCTTTATCAAAAGGGGCTGGTCATTGATGAGATCTAAAATAGCAATTAGAGAGAAATACAGTGCGATAAGGAAAAAGCTTTCAAAAGAAAGACGCTTGGAAGCATCACATGCAGCAACAAAGCAACTTTTGAAGGTGATGTCAGGATTTAATCATATCATTTCATTTGCAAGTAAGGAAGAAGAACTAAATCTTTGGCCTTTGAATAAACAGCTAGCTGACGAAAAACGCCTTCTTCTTCCTCGCATGATCTCTGACGCAGAAATCTTACCGTTTCAAGTAAAGGACATTGACCAAGAGTTAGTTTTGCATCAGAAATGGAGAATTTTAGAACCTAACCCTGAGGTGTGTAAAAAAGTTTCATTGGATACGATCAATTTTGCTATTGTTCCTGGAATCGCTTTTGATCGTGGTTATGGCCGTTTAGGCTATGGAAAAGGATTTTATGATCGGTTTCTCTCGAAACTGTCTTGTCCGCTGGCCGGAGTAGGGTTTAAAGAACAGCTCTTAGAGTCTCTCCTCCCTCGTGAACAACATGACATCTCTCTCACAGATATCTATCTATTTTAGATAGTGCTGTCATAAAAGGAAGCATTTTCCTCATGACGGAGGCCCCCAAATAGAATCGCTAGGTGAGCTAGAGGGATCTGGAGATTCATTTTCAAGAGGAGTAGTAGGGGTGGAAAGACTATTTTGGTCCCATTTTTTCGAGTTTTGCTGCTTCTCTTCTTTCTTTTTTGGGGGCTCGCAGTAACGATCTCCACTTGATGAAAGTGCTGTGACAGTTCCTCCTTGTTGGACACCACTGAGTACACCAAATTGTTTTCCATTCTTACAAGTGAAAATGACAGTGTAAGGTGTTTGAGACCAGACAGCGGCGCCTGAAGAAGAGTCTTGCCAAGTCATTTGTTGTTGCGGTGCAAGCGATAATTTCCCCTTACGGCTCCCGTCGCTCGCAATGATTTCTGCATTCAAGGGAAAGGAGCTATCGTTCATGATGCGAACCGATCCTGCAAAGAGTGTCACATTACCAAAAAACAAAAAGGCAAAAAGGTATCTCATCTCTGCCCTACTTTAAGTGAGCCCATTTAAAGTCGATAGTTCCCATTGTTGTTAACACGACATCTTTCAGACCTTGATCTCGAGTATAAAGAAGAGTGAAATGGAAAATGGGAATCGCAGGCATCTCTTCAATCAAGAGTTCTTTACTTCTTGCAAGAACGGTGCGCCGTTCTTCATAAGATTGACAAAAGTAAGACGTTTCTAAAAGTTCTGTATAACTAGAGTTTTCCCAATTTGTATGATTTGTTCCCATGTTTTTTGTTTTGAAGACTTCAAGGAAATTAATGGGGTCATTGAAATCTGCAAACCCGTTTCCCATCGATAAAACATAGTCTTTTTTCGAGACACGATCAAAGAAAGCTTTCTTTTCAACAGCTTCTAATTCCACATGAATTCCAAAAGCTTTTAGCCATTGATCTTGAATAGCTCGAGCTGCAAGATGGTTTCTTTCAGTGGAGGCGTAAAGAAGAGAAATAGTAGGAAGAGAGTCCACGGTTGCGTCCAGTTCATCTAACGCTTGGTCAAAATGAGTCTGAGCAGCATGAAGATCATGGTCAACAAACGATGGTTCTTTCTGTTGTTTCAATGCTGTTGGAACCATTCCTGTCGCAGGGATTTGATTTCCTTGAGTGACATGATCAATGATGGCTTGGCGATCCATTGCGTAAGCAAGGGCTTTTCGCAAGTTCTTATTTTGAAAAGGAGCTTTTTCGACGTTCACACGGATCCATTTTGTAGCAATCGCAGGTGTAGCGTGGAGCTTTTCTTCACTTTTAAAAGAAGGAGTTTTGTCTGCAGGGATCGTAGAAAGAGAAGAGCCATCCCAACTAAGGTGATTTGCATCAAACATTTTGCATCCTATTTCTGCATCGACCATAAGGATTTTTACCTTTGAAAGCTTTACCACTTTTTGGTCCCAATAGTGAGGGTTCTTTTTGGCTTCTAGTACATCGTGATGTTTCCATTCACTTAGACAAAAAGGTCCATTTCCTACATAAGTTGTCTCTTGATCGGCCCATTGAGAATTGATGCGGTCAACACGGCTATTTACAGGGAAAAAAATAGGATGTGTCATTAGCTCCATAAAGTGGGGGGTGGGATAAGTAAGGGTAACAATCAGGGTTTTTTCATCAGGAGTTTCAATTCCAACTAAACTCAAGGGAAGCTTGCCTGTTTTTGCTTTTTTCGCATTTTTTATGACGTAGAGCATATTTGCATTGGGAGCGTTAAAGTCAGGAGAAAGACTTTTTTTCCAAGCATAGGCAAAGTCCTGAGATGTTACAGAATCTCCATTCGACCAATTACAATCACGAAGAGTAAAAGTGTAGGTTTTTTTGTCTGGAGAAATATCCACTTTTTTCGCAACAGCTAAAGTATGGTTTCCCTCCTTATCTACTCTTGTGAGTCCATCCATAAACATACGAATAAGAATTACATCGGTTAAAGCGCGAGCTTTGCGAGGATCTAATGTGCTAGGATCATCTGTGATGTTCACCGCAATGTGCTGGTTTGCTTCTTTCGGAGAAAGGGATAGGGAGCTTCCACTTTTTTTACAACTAGTGAAAGACAAGGCTAGAAATGGCATGAGAAGAGCTGCTTTTATGAGTCTTTTCATAATCATCCTTGTTACTATTGCAAAGGTGCTTCCTTAATAAATACAACTGTAGTGTTACAGGAGATTTTTTGCACGTACTTTTTAAAGATTTTGTTCTAATACTAATTAAAAATATCGATACTACATTCTAGCCCAATCTCGAGAACATAAAGAAGTCACAATTTCTATCATGTCGGCAAAGTCATTCCATGCCTCAGAACACGCTTCTAATAAATCTTCATCATATTGTTACATAAGTATTTAACTCCTTTGATTGAATTATCTGACCGTAAAACAGTTGTTAACATCTTATCTACTGTTGCACTACCTTCAAAATCCATTGATCCTTCAGTTGCATCCCTTCCTTTTTACGCGGCAAAGTGGGGACAGGCAGGATACAGTGAATCTTCTAAAGGTAGAATATCGAGATTGGAAGATCACATCTTTTTATCCTGGAGGATTTGACACAGATTCTACTATCGATGAGCTTCAAGAAGATGTAGACAAACGAAGCCCAGGAACTCTTGGGGTTCGAGAAATTGTTATGTCTGTAGTGGATATTGCAAGTAAGCCCGGTAACGTTTCTATTGGTTCAATAGGTGTTAACGAAAAGTTAGCTGCTATTCCGGATTGGGAATTTTTTTAGCCAATAGTTCTGACGTTAAGGTTTTATTGTCGGGGGGGGTGCATTGTGTAAATAGAAAGATCTTTCAGTATGTGAAGGTGATAAAACAGCTATCATCATCCATTTCAAAGGGAGTAAAAAGATACTCTAGTTTGCAAAGATTTTAAACTTTGCATACTTTCCTACGAGTGAGCGCGTTGTTTGAGTCTCTATGAATTCGACATCATAGGTTAACCCCATAGAGGTTGTGTAGCTTTTTTTTACAACACCTTTCCCAAAATCTTTATGAAAAACAACAGTTCCGACGCAAACCCCCTTTTCTTCTGCCCCATCGTTTTCCTGCGTTTCTATTGGTTCATTGATAGGATGTAAAAAATGAGCAGGAACTTCTTTTAAAAATCTTGAGGGACACATCACTTTTGCAATTCCCCACATGAAACGGTAGGTTGAAGCTGTTAAATAAAGGGATTGTTTTGCTCGCGTCATTCCCACGTAGCAAAGGCGGCGTTCTTCTTCCAAGGCTTCAGGAGAGTCTTTGCAATTAATATGAGGGAAAAGATCTTCTTCCAGACCGACAATAAAGGTGATGGCAAACTCTAACCCTTTTCCATTATGGAGGGTCATTAAGCGGACTGAATCTTGTGGAGGACGATCGTCAAGGCTAGATTTTAGAGAGAGCTCTTCTAAAAATTGAGTGAGAGAAGGAGTTTCTCTTTCTGCGCTCCACTCAGCAGCTTTATTGATCAAAGCTTCGAGATTTTCTTTCCGATCCTCATAGCTTTCTGGGTCTTTTTTTAATACAAGCTCATATCCAGAAAGTTCAATCGCTCCTTGAACGATTTCTTCCAGAGGTTTTCCAGCATGAATCATCCCTTTTAGTAGATCGATGACTCTTAGATAATCGCTGAATCCCTCTTTGAGTCGTTTGGTGAGCTTGACTATGGAAGATTCTCCATTTAGAAGCTTGCGGACAAGTGAAAGGATCGGGAGCTCCGAGGCACTTGCAGCATCTCGCAATTTGAGTAGAGTTCCATTTCCAATGCCCCGTTTAGGTAGGTTAATCGTCCGCGCGAAGGCGAGGAAATCAGAGTCAGAAACCGTCATTCTGAGAAGGGATAAAATGTCTTTAATTTCACGTCGCTGGTAAAAAGAAAGTCCTCCATAAATAACATAGGGGATTTGGTATTTTAAAAGGGCATCTTCAAAAGTTCGCGATTGCGAATTGGTCCGGTAAAAAATCACACACTCTTTCAAAGGGATGTGTTTTTCTCTCGACTTTCTGATGAGTTCTTCAACAACAAAGAGAGCTTCTTCTTTTTCATTTTCGGCAATGTAAACTCCAATTTTTTCTCCTGCTCCCAGTCCGCTCCAAAGACGCTTTTCATACCGCTTTTCATTCTGTTGGATCAAACCATTGGCAGCCTCCAAAATATGGGCTGTACTGCGGTAATTTTGCTCTAAGGTAATCACTTGGCTATTTTCATAATCTTTTTCAAAGTCTAAGATATTGTGGATGTTAGCGCCGCGCCAGGAATAGATCGATTGGTCGGGATCTCCGACGACAAAAATATTATTTCTTGCCCCAACAAGAAGTTTTGTCATGAAATACTGAGCGGTATTAGTATCTTGGTATTCATCGATCAAGAGAAAAGTCCACCGTTTTCGGTAGTGTTCTAGCGTTTTTTTTGATTCGCGAAAAAGTTTTACGGTTAAATAGAGTAGATCATCGAAGTCAAGAGCATTGTATTCCTTGAGCTTTTCTTGATAGGCAATAAAAACATCTTTTACAACTTGATCAGTTCTAGAGCGAAAAGCGCGATCAAGATCATTAGGAGTTAAAAGATCATTCTTTGCATTTGAAATGGCTATTCGAACCGATTTTAAAAGTCCCTTTTCGTCTTTGTAACCCATGGAAGCTAGGCAGTTTTTCAAAAGGTCCAGGCTGTCTTTGTCGTCATAGATGGTGAAATCACTCCGATAGCCTAGAACGTGGATCGATTCACGGAGGATGCGGGCGCCTAAAGAATGAAAGGTAGAGGTTAAAACGTACTGATCGGACATCGTTTTGATTCGCACACGCATTTCGTCTGCAGCTTTATTCGTGAAGGTCAATGCTAGGATTTCAGAAGAAGGAACACCAACGCTAAGCAAGTGAGCAATGCGGCAGGTGACAACCCGGGTTTTCCCTGACCCTGCGCCTGCTAAAACGAGCATGGGGCCTTCTATGTGTTCGACAGCTGTTTTTTGCTCTGGATTGAGATTGTTCATCGCATCTTAAAGGATATCACGACGCGTAAAATCAATCAAACACCCTGTAGGAAAATGGGAATGACAGTCCCCCTGTATCTTCGAAGATTTTATTGACTCCCTATGGTTCTAGCAAAGATAGTGAAGACTATATGCAAGAGTTGCCTCCTCAAACGACTAATCGATTGCAATTGCTCTAACCCTTGCAATGATCCTTTAAAATTGAACCGATCCCGAATTAAAGGTTTGAGTTGATTTCTTCAGTTTTTGAACAGATTTTTTAGCCTCTTTTTGACCGGAGGGTCCATGAGACAAGGGTTCAAAAAGTATAGAATAAACAATCTCTTTAATTCGGGATCGGTTCCTTAGGCGATTTAAGAAAGATCCGCGTAAATCATTCCAACTTTAAACAACTTTCGCTATATAATGATGGAAATGAAAAATACACTCTTTAAATTTCTCTTAGGTTTCGGGCCCAAAAAGAAATTTGAGCGCAAAGCTGAGCCCCGTATCTTGGTTGTTTCCACAACAGCGCTCGGTGATTCTCTTTGGGGAACGCCTGCTGTTCAAGCACTGAGAAAAAAACATCCCAACGCCCACATCGCCCTTTTAACAAGTCCCGTTGGAAAAGCGGTGTTTGAAAACAACCCCCATCTCGATGAAATTTTTGCTTTGAAAGACCCTGCTCTTTTTCCTGCGCTAAAACTTCTTCCTGCCTTGAGAAAGCGCGCTTTTGACACCGCATATATTTTTCATCTTTCACAGCGCCCCATCCTTCCAATCGTTTCACTCGCAGGTCCTTCAAAAATTATAGGAACTGCGGGACTCAACAAGGGGCTCGATCACCTTCTAACCACACCTATTAAACAAGCGCATCTTCATGAAATTGAGCGTCGCTTAAAAATTGTCGATTGTGAAAATGATTGTCCAAAGATGGAGATCTTTTTAACGGAAGAAGAAAATAAAGCCTCTTTTGAGTATCTAGTGGAATCCCCTCTCTTAATCGGAATCCATCCAGGAGCAAAAGATCGGTTTAAACAGTGGAATCCCAAACATTTCATCGAAATCGGGCGAAAATTTGCCCAAGAAAAGGGGGCGACTGTTTTGATCACAGGTGGTCCTTCTGAAACTGGGCTTGCTGAAGGGATTGCAAAGCATATCCCTCGAGCTATCTCCGTTGCAGGAAAGCTCTCTGTTCGCATCTTAGCTGCTCTTATCGGGAAACTCGATTGCTTTATTACGAATGATACAGGACCGATGCATCTTAGTTTTGCAATGGAAACGCCTACTTTTGCCCTCTTTTCTCCTAGTGACCCTTCCTTGTATGGTCCTTATAAAATCGATCATGGGTTTGTTATTCAAAAACCCCGTTCATGCCATCCTTGTATGCGGAGGAAATGTGTCTCTGCCTTTTGCATGGAACAAATTTCCCCTTCAATGGTTTATGAGGTGATCAATGCCCACTTGCAAACTTGAAGAAACAGATCTTCATTGGCGTTTTCAAACCCTAGAAAAAAAAATCTCTTACGTCCGTAAAACCAAAGAATCTACAACTTTTGCCAACCTCATTTTTCCTGCGGAGGTTTCTTTGATCCGACAAGCAAAATGGGAACATCATCCCGTTCGCGCAAAATTTTCAGGAAAAGCCTTCATGAATCTTGACGCAGAATATCTTTTCTTGGCCCTTCAAGATAAAATCATCGATGCATTGATTGAAGATACCCCCTTTTTAACTTCCTTCATAGAAGAAGCTATCGAGACTTTTACATGTATTGCATGTTAATGGGAGGGAAAGCTCCACAATCAATGTTTTGTCTATCGAAACTATCTCCCTTGGATGGAAAAATTTTTACCCTAAAAGAAAGAAAATGCTCCATCAAAAAATATTTATCCTCTACTCATGGAACCCGAGATACCTACTTCAGCTGTTTTGATGCAGGCCCAAAATGGCTCTTAAAAGGGAAATGAAATACAATAAAAGGATGAAAATTTATGTCCTCATCCTGAATTGGAATGGTAGAGAGGATACCCTTGCTTGCCTCTACAGTTTAGCAAAAGTAAAAACGCCTCATGAAGTGGTGGTGGTGGACAATGGTTCAACAGACGGTTCTGCTTCTGCAATCACGGCCTCGTTTCCCAGTGCTTATGTGATCCAAACGGGACAAAACCTCGGTTATGCTGCGGGAAATAACGTTGGGATTCGCTCTGCCCTAGAAAAAGGGGCTGATTTTATCTTCATTCTCAATAATGATACCACAGTGGAACCTGATATTCTCGAGGCCTTTTTAAAAAGAGATGTTCCCCTTCAAGGAGGAAAAGCCCATTTGATGTGTGATCCTAAAACTCTTGATCATCTCGGCGGGAATTGGAATCCCCAGAAAGGGGAGTTCGACCTTATTGGAGCTAGAGCTCCTGCGAGCGACTATAGAAATCCGATCTCTCTTGACTATGTCTGCGGCGTTGCTCTTTTTGTTCAAGCTGAGGTGTTTAGAAAAGTTGGTCTTTTTGAACCCCGCTATTTTCTCTTTTGGGAAGAGAGTGATTTTTGCATGCGGGCCAAGGACGTGGGTTTTCCTGCAACATTTTGCCCCGAAGCTATTCTCTATCATAAGGTATCCGCTTCATTTTCAGGTGGAAAACCCCATACGACCTACTTTTGGTGGAGAAGTCGCCTGCTGTGGATTGAACGGAACTGCGCCGCTAAGGAAAAAAAAATTCTGATGAAAAAAATTCGGGTGGAGTTTTTTCATATCCTTAAACTTTACCTCCTTAAGTCTTTGCAGCTTTTATTTTCCCAAAAAACTACGGAGCGAAAATCTCGCCTTCGCACCTATCGAGCACAGCTTGTAGGGATCAAGGATTATTTCATGGACCGTTTTGGAAATGGTCCTTCTTGGCTTTTCGAAAAATAGTGCTCACCTTATAGTAAGGAGTAATGGGGATAGATTCATGAGCACTGTGTTCGTTCTCAATTGTGGAAGCTCTTCAATAAAATTTCAACTGATTGAACCACAGTCGGGTCACATCATTCTTAAGGGGATGGCTGAAAACCTTAACACCTCCCGCGCCCTATTAAAATGGTCCGATCAATCCAAGTCTTTAAAAAATTCTGACCATTGCTTTGCCGTTGACGAAATTCTCAAACTCTTTGGCAGTGAAAAAATTGTTGCTGTGGGACACCGTGTTGTTCACGGTGGAGAAACTTTTACGAAATCGATAAAGGTCGATGAGAGAGTTCTAAACAAGATCAAAGAGCTCAGCCACTTAGCACCTCTCCATAACCCCGTCAATGCATTGGGCATTGAAATCATGCAAGAAAAGTTTCCAGATTTGCCCCAGGTAGCTGTTTTCGATACCGCTTTTCACCAAACACTTCCGGAAAGAGCCTATCTTTATGCGATTCCTTACGAATATTATGAAAAGTACGAAGTCCGCCGGTACGGTTTCCATGGAACAAGCCACCGCTACGTGGTGCAAGAAGGGGCAAAAATGATAGGAAAACCCTTAGAAAAAACCTCTTTCATCAGCTGCCATTTAGGAAATGGTTGCAGTGTTGCAGCTGTAGAGAATGGAAAAAGCATCGATACCAGTATGGGGTTGACTCCCTTAGAAGGGCTTGTGATGGGAGAGCGCTCTGGAGATATAGATCCCAGCACTTTGGAATTTCTTGCAAATCAGCTAAAAATCTCGGCTCATGAGGTCACTAAAATCCTTAATAACAAGAGTGGACTGCTTGGTATTTCAGGCGTGAGCGCAGACATGCGCTTTTTATTGGGGAGTCAAAAAAAGCGAGCAAAGATCGCTATCGATATTTTCTGTTATCGCTTGGCAAAATACATTGCTGCTTATCTTGTTCCCTTAAAAAAAACTGACGGTGTCATTTTTACTGGGGGGATTGGGGAAAATTCTGAAGTGATCCGAAGCAAGGTCATGGAGCAATTAACCCCTTTTGACTTAAAAGCGCTTGTCATTCCGACAAACGAAGAAGGGATGATTGCTCAAGATGTTGCCGCTATTTTGCAGGAGAGCTCATGAAACATACAATTCTCATGGTTCCTATTGGCCTTGGTGTTGGTCTCACAACGGTTTCCCAAGGAATGGTTCAAGCAATAGAAAATCAAGGGGTGGGCGTTAAGTATCTTCATCCTTTCGGTCAAGATCTCAACGACATCGAACACTTATTAAGCACAGGGCAAGAAGACCTTGTTCTTGAGAAGATCATCGAAACGGCTGAAGAACTTTCAATCGAAGAGGGGGTTTTAGTTGTTCAGGGAATTCTTTCATCTCAACTTCTTCCTTACGCAGCAAATCTTAACAAAGCCACTGCTAAGGCCCTCGATGCTGCTGTGGTTTTTGTGACCATGCCTGGAAATAAAAATCCTAATGAAATCAAAGAACAAATCATGACTGCCGCAAAAGACTATGGAGGAATTCAAAGTGCACGCGTTGTGGGATGTATGATCAATAAGGTCGGTGCGCCCGTTGATCAGTGTGGCACTGCTCGGATCGATTTATTCGATCCCCCCGAAAGCCCTGAAGAAGAGTCAGCCCTTTGCCAAATCTTTGATGAGCCCACCTTTAAAGTATTGGGATGTTTTCCTTGGGAAAGATCTCTGATGGCCCCCCGCGTTAAAGATGTGGTTCAATTCTTAAATGCTGAAGTCCTCTCTCCCGGTCATATGGAAAGCCATCGAGTCAACTTTTTTGTTATGGCAGCTGCAACGATTGAAACCCTGTCAACTGTTCTTCGCCCTGATGTGATGATAATGACTCCCTCTGATCGTTCGGATACCATTCTTGCAACATGCATGGCCTACTTGAGTGGAATAAAAATTGCAGGTCTACTTCTAACCGGTGATTCCCCTGTTTCCAAAAACACAATGAATCTTTGTTCTAAGGCTATTAAAGAGGGACTCCCTATACTTAGAGTCAAAACTGATAGCCTTCGAACAGCCATCTCTCTTCAAAACATCAACGTTAAAATTCCAGAAGATGATCAAAAGCGGCGACAGGCGCTCAAAGAGTATGTGGCCCACTTTATCGATAAGGAGTGGATTAAAGCCTTCATTGCAAAACAAATAGAGCGAAAACTCTCTCCCCCGGCCTTCAAATATCAGATCATGGAAAAAGCGCGGAAAGGCAATAAAAAAGTCCTTCTTCCAGAGGGGGAAGAACCTCGAATCATCCAGGCAGCAGCCATTTGCTCTCAACGAAAAATTGCCCGGCCTGTCTTATTGGGTGATCCTGAAAAAATTCGCTCCATTGCTAAAAATCATGGGGTCCATCTCAGCGAAGACATTGAGCTTATTGATCCCTCTTCACTAAGAGAAAAATTCTTACGCCCCCTTACAGAACTTCGAAAACATAAAGGGCTTACAAAGCAAAATGCAAAAAAAGCTCTTCAAGACAACATCGTTGTAGGAACCTTGATGCTCATTTCTGGAGACGTTGATGGTTTAGTTGCAGGAGTGATCCACACCACAGCGCATACGATTCGCCCTGCACTTAGGCTCATCAAGACAAAACCCGATGTAAAGAAAGTCTCTTCGATTTTCTTTATGTGTCTTCCCGAGCAAGTTTTGGTGTATGGTGACTGCGCTGTGAATCAAAATCCTAACGCTGAAGAACTTGCCGCTATTGCTGTTCAATGCGCTGACTCTGCTGATCGATTTGGCATTTCTCCTCGTGTTGCGATGATTAGTTATAGCACTGGGACTTCGGGGACAGGAGAAGCTGTTACAAAAGTCACTCAAGCGACAGAGTTTGTAAAGAAAATGCGTCCTGATATTCTTATAGATGGTCCTTTGCAGTATGATGCTGCTTTTAGCCCAGATATTGCCGCAAAAAAAGCTCCTGATAGTCCGGTTGCTGGAAAAGCAACCGTCTATGTTTTTCCAGATCTAAATACGGCAAACGCAACGTATAAGGCTGTTCAAAGGAGCGCAGACGTTCTTTCTATCGGCCCCATCCTTCAAGGTTTAAAAAAGCCTGTCAATGACCTTTCACGAGGCGCTTTTGTTGATGATATCGTCTATACGATTGCTATTACAGCTATTCAAGCAGAATAAATCCCTTAGGTTCCTCCCTTCTTTTCGGATTTACATCTTTGCAAAAAATTTTATTCATTAAGATGCTTTCTCATGACAAGATTTTATCCAGTCGTTTTTTGAGGATGATGCCTAAAAGAATCGGTCTAAACTTTCTCATCCCTAAATGACGATTGTCCCCCTTACGGAAAAAGTAGAATAATATTTCTCTCTTTATTACAAACCAGTTCATGGACCCTCTAAAAGCACAAGCAGATTCTTTAGCCCAAAAAGTGCGCCATTACCTTATCACGATGCTGGGGCGCACGGCTGATGAAGCAAATGATGAGGAGTTCTACCGCGCTTTTTCAGCCGCTCTACGTGAAGAGATTATGATCAATTGGACAGCAACCGATCATACGTTTAAAAAACCTGGTCTGCGGAAACTCTACTATTTATCGATGGAATATATGCCTGGGCGCTTGCTGGGAAACAATAGTACCAACATGAGCGCCATAGAATTGGTGAAACGCGTTCTAAAAAAATTGGGAAGAGACTTTCAAACCATTGTACACATGGAACAGGATATCGGAATTGGAAATGGTGGATTGGGACGCCTTGCTTCTTGTTTTATGGATTCTTTAGCAACGCTTCACTATCCTGCAATGGGCTACGGGATGCGCTATCAATATGGAATCTTTGAACAAGAATTGATTTGTGGTGTTCAAGTTGAGCGTCCTGATTGTTGGCTTCTCACACCCAATCCCTGGGAGTTTCGAAGAGATTGTTCCGCCGTTTCGGTTCGATTTGCAGGGAAAACGATCTCCCGGAAAAATAGGCATGGCGATGAGGTTTTTGATTTAGTCGACTCCGAGGAAGTGCGCGCGCTTCCCTATGATCTGCCCATTGTTGGATATAGCGTTGACCCTAATTTTTTAGTCCTCACACTGCGCCTTTGGTCGACAAAAGAGTCCCCACGAAATTTTGGACTTCAAAGATTTAATGCCGGTGATTTTGGACAAGCCAGTGAAAACACCGGTCTGACAGACGTGCTCTACCCCAATGATAACCATGAGGCAGGAAAAAGAGTTCGTTTAAAACAGGAGTTTTTACTCGTCTCCGCTTCTCTTCAAGATATTGTCAACCAATACAAGCAAGTGTACTCCGATTGGAGCTTTTTTGCAGACGTTGTCCGCATTCAGATCAATGATACCCATCCCGCTTTGATCATTCCTGAAATGATTCACCTTTTGACAAAGGAACAGGATCTTTCTTGGAAAGAGGCCTGGGAAACTGTCCGTACTTGTTGCGGCTATACAAACCATACCGTTTTAAAAGAAGCGCTCGAGGAATGGAATGCCGAAAGAATCTTTGAACTTCTTCCCCGTCATTTCTTGATCATCGAACGCTTGAACCTTGAGCTTTGTTCTGCGGTCAGAAAAGCTTTTCCAAACGATGAAGAAAAGGTTCGCCGTATGTCGTTTATGGAAGGAGGACAAATAAAAATGGCGCATCTAGCCATTTATGGTTCTCATAAAGTGAATGGTGTTGCGGCGCTCCATACAGAGATTATTACATCTACACTTTTTAAAGATTTTTTCGAGATGTACCCCGATAAGTTTGTCAACATCACGAACGGGGTGACACAAAGGCGGTGGCTACTATACTGCAATCCTCTCCTTGCAGAGTTTTTAGAAAAACGTATTGGCAACGGGTGGATTACAAATTTTGAAGAGCTCGCGCGCATTGCAGACTACGCAGATGATCTTGAATCCCAACAAGAATTTCTAGCCGTTAAGAAAAAAAATAAAGAGCGCCTATTAACAATGATCCAAGAGGATGCCGATTTCCGGCATGGGGCAGTAATGAAAGATACTGCAGAGAATTTTCTTTGTCCGGAGGCCCTTTTTTATTTGCAAATCATAAGAATTCATTAATATAAAAGACAAC
>JAAUYI010003166.1_pt1 | contig 18340 bp, 19 predicted proteins | sample 7278041 | NCBI WGS metagenome assembly JAAUYI01 (sample SAMN14350216, study PRJNA611818) | marine sediment metagenome | isolation source: surface marine sediment (0.6m) | place: French Polynesia: Moorea | collected 2018-08
ATGACTCTCGTTTCCTGTCTTTTTAAGCTATTGACAGATTTAATTTAGCGAGAGTTTTTCTTTTTGCTGTTCGCGATCGCAATTATTTAGACTTTTCAGACATCCTCTAACTATCTATAATGTGCTAACTACTACTCTAATAAGGGTAGCTCTTAGTTAAGGATATTGACGACTGAGGATGATCTGACCGTCAGATAACTGATAAGCTTCTTTGGGTTCAAGAGTTGCTTGAGAATTATTTTCTGTAACAAGAATTCTTGCGTGGGAGTAGTGGTCTGACAATTTTGAAATGATGAGTTGATACCAATTCCAAAAAATAATGCTACACATCGCTTCCCGCGTCTCCGTATCTCCGCGTCAATCATTTTTAGCCAACTTAAATCGAAATGGTATGAGATAAGACAAGCAGTGCGCGGGGATGAGGAGACTTCAACCAATTACAGACAACTGTTGGCAGCACTCGGGTCAAACCAGAAAAGTTCCCCTATCCACCCCTGCTGAGGTTTCTGCAGCTAAGGAAGCGATCGAGCTATCCCTCAATTCAAACTTGGTAGAGTAGTAGTATCATCAGAGATAATTAGTTCTGTATTTTTTTGTAAACGTCTTCAATGTTTCTAAGCTTAGTTAGATAATTGATCTTGATAAGAAGCCAAAACTTGGATGGATATGTTACTACATCCCTAGTCCCTAATTATACCTTTTGATTTTTGACTGTCTAGTGTGCGTTAATCGCGCAAGGGGTGCACTGCTTTTAACTTTTGACTTTTAACTTCTACCCCAAAGAAGCTATAGTCAATTCTTGAATACTTCACTAAAAATTGATACAAATTACTAGTCAATTTATGAAATCTTAGTTAAAAGTAGGTCATATTGTAAATCATAAACACGAGAGTTTAGTTGAATGAGAATTTTAGTAACTGGTGGTGCTGGATTTATTGGTTCCCATCTAATCGATCGATTAATGACTCAAGGACATGAAGTTTTATGTCTTGATAATTTTTATACTGGTCATAAGCGGAATATAGTGAAGTGGCTTAATCATCCTTATTTTGAATTAATTCGTCATGATATTACCGAACCTATCCGCCTAGAAGTAGATCAGGTATATCATCTTGCTTGTCCTGCTTCTCCAGTTCACTATCAATATAATCCTGTCAAGACTATTAAAACCAACGTAATGGGAACATTAAATATGTTGGGATTAGCTAAAAGAGTTAAGGCAAGATTTTTATTGGCATCCACTTCAGAAGTATATGGCGATCCTAGCGTTCACCCTCAACCCGAAGAATATCGAGGAAATGTCAACTGTATTGGCATTCGTAGCTGTTACGACGAAGGTAAACGTGTAGCAGAAACTCTTGCTTTTGATTACCATCGTCAAAATCAGGTTGATATTCGCGTCGCTAGAATTTTTAACACTTATGGGCCAAGAATGTTAGAACGCGATGGTAGGGTAGTTAGTAATTTTGTTGCTCAAGCTTTACAGGGTATTCCTCTAACGGTATACGGTGATGGTTCACAAACTCGCAGTTTCTGCTATGTTTCAGATCTAGTAGAAGGATTAATACGATTAATGAATGGTGAATACATTGGACCTGTTAATTTAGGTAATCCAGATGAATACACTATTCTGCAATTAGCTAAAACCATTCAAGCAATGGTTAATCCTGATGCTGAATTGGGGTTTAAACCTTTACCAGAAGATGATCCAAGACAAAGACAACCAGATATTACCCGTGCTAAAAATTGGTTGGGTTGGGAACCAACTATTCCTTTAAAAGAAGGATTAAAAATGACTATAGAAGATTTTCGCGATCGCATTGAGCAGAAAAAATCAGAAACATTAACTTTAGAGAAAATTCAATAGCAAATTATTGGAATTTTGCCGACTAACTAAGAGGAAAAAGAAATTAAAAGAGGATTAATTTTATGCGAGTTTGTGTTATCGGAACTGGATATGTTGGTTTAGTAACAGGTGTTTGTTTATCTCATATCGGACATGAAGTGATTTGTGTTGACAACAATGAAGAAAAAGTAAAGTTGATGCAATCAGGACAATCCCCTATCTATGAACCAGGCTTATCCGAATTGATGAAATCTTCTGCTGAGTCAGGGAGACTACATTTTACTTCAGACTTAGCCAAAGGAGTAAATCACGGTGAAATTCTCTTTATTGCAGTGGGAACTCCTCCTTTACCTACAGGAGAAAGCGATACTCGCTATGTAGAAGCTGTTGCCAGGGGAATCGGCAGTCATCTCAATGGTGGTTATAAAGTAATTGTTAATAAGTCTACTGTACCCATTGGTTCTGGTGACTGGGTAAGAATGATTGTACTAGAAGGTCTCGCCGAAAGACAAAAAACTTTAGTTACTGCCGGTGGTACTACTTCTGGTGAATTAGAAGCTAACTTTGATGTAGTTAGTAATCCAGAATTTTTACGGGAAGGTTCAGCAGTATATGATACTTTTAACCCAGACCGCATTGTTTTAGGTGGTAATAGCGAAAAAGCGATCGCGATGATGCAACAACTTTATCAGCCTCTGGTGGATAGAGTTGTTGCCGAAGACAAATCTTTACCTCCTGTACCAGTAGTAGTTACTGACTTGAGTTCAGCCGAAATGATTAAATATGCTGCTAACTCTTTCCTCGCTACTAAAATTAGTTTTATCAACGAAGTAGCTAATATTTGCGATCGCGTTGGTGCAGATGTAACTCAAGTTGCTAAGGGTATTGGTCTAGATTCTCGTATTGGTAGCAAGTTTCTCCAAGCTGGTCTTGGTTGGGGTGGTTCTTGTTTCCCCAAAGATGTATCGGCTTTAATCCATACTGCTGATGACTATGGTTATAATGCAGAACTACTTAAATCTGCGGTTAGCGTTAATAAACGTCAGCGTCAGATGATGTTAGAAAAGCTACAACAGGAATTAAAAATCCTCAAAGGAAAAACTGTTGGCTTACTTGGTTTAACTTTTAAACCAGATACCGATGATATGCGCGATGCACCAGCACTAGATTTGATCGAACAATTAAACCGTCTCGGTGCTAAAGTTAAAGCCTATGACCCCATTGTTTCTCAATCAGGTTTAAGTCACGGCTTATCTGGGGTAATTATTGAAACTGATGCAGAAATGTTAGCAGATGGTTGTGATGCTTTAGTTTTAGTTACTGACTGGAAAGAATTCCTTAAACTAGACTACGGTAAAATGGCGAAATTGATGACTAATAAAACCCTTATAGATGGTCGTAACTTCTTAGACAGAAAAGCTGTTGAAGAAGCTGGTTTCCGTTATGTGGGTATTGGTAGATAGTAAGTAGACCAATTGTCCCTAGTAGGGTGGGCATTTCCCACCTTACCTTCTTTCGAGTTTTCCTGGCATAAGTTTGTTAGCGTTGTCTATCTGTAAAGTACAGTAGATGTACAATTTAATTCACACTAGACGTTAAATATTTTTTTATGCTTCTCTAAACTCCGAACTCACATTTGATAAAGATGTCATTCCTTCATTAATTCCAGGTAAACTGGGCTGAGAACCTAAAGATACTTTTCCTTTGATTTGCTGCATCAAATTCGCCATTTCTAAGGCATTAAGAGCATAATTCCAACCTAGATTACCTTTAATACCTGCTCTTTCTAAGGCTTGTTGCATAGTATCTACAGTCAACACTCCAAAAATTACTGGCACACCAGTTTGAAAACTAGCTGCTGCAATACCTTTAGCTGCTTCTCCTGCAACGTAATCGAAATGGGGTGTTTGTCCGCGAATAACTGCGCCAAGGCAAATTACCGCATCATAATGACCAGAAATTGCCATTTGGCGAGCTACCATTGCTATTTCAAAACTACCAGGAACCCAGATATAATCTACTTGAGTGCCTTCAGGGTCTACATTAATACCATGCCGTTTAAGACAGTCTTGGCATCCAGATAATAATTTATCAGTAACGAGATCATTAAAGCGACCAATTACGATCGCGAAACGCAAAGAAGATGGAACTTGAGCAAAGCTTCCTTCAAAAACAGCCATAATTGCAAAGATGGATAATTAAATTGTTGGCACTCACAGTTTAGATTTTGACGAGATAGCGATCGCTAGTTTGATGGTAATCATCTTAATCGATCGCTATACTTTTAGTAACATAGCTATTAGACATTAACTCTTGGCTTTTGGCTTTAGCTAGTAGGCTAAGTTCATTGCCAGTTAACAGCTAACCGCTTTTGTTTATGGTTAACTGGTTCTTCTGAATTTAAATAACAAAAAAGTTTAAGACAGCAACTAAAACTACTAAAACAAGCCAAACCCCAGAACCAAGAAAAATCAAAGTTTTAGATTGATCCCAGTTTTGAGGAGAAGCATAAGCAACAGGAACACCAATTACCATCACAAAAGAAAATAATACTAAAGCAGTTAGCGTTAACTGGAACAGAAAAGTCATTTTTTTTCTCCTTAAACAATAAATTATGGTTGATAAGACCACTCAGACAAATTTTGGTTATCAATAAATTTTTCCTGAGTATTACGCTATCAAAAATTGGTTACTTCTGAACAGATTTATTTTTATGATAATAGTGAATACTGTTTAAAGATTTGTAAACTGAGATACTATATCTATAACCTTGGCAATCAATAATTGAAGACTGTGTCTAACTCACTTTCCCAAAGCTACTTTAATTTAATCGATCGCATTGTTGATATTACCCTCAAAGGTAAAATTCGCTCTAAAGCACAAGTATATCGAATGTTGCTTGAAGGAGTAGAAATAGGCACAGGAGAAGTTTTTGAACGCTGTCTTACTCAGCGCATGGAAACCACCAAAGCTCAACTAGAAACCAAACTCAAGGCTACTCGCATTTTAAGGGCTTTACAAACCATAGAAGGAGAATGGGTAAAATGGCAAAAGTCAAACCAAGCTACAGCAACTATCACTGCTGCTACTAAACAAATTATCTCTGCTTCGGACGAGGAGAGAATATTAACCTTTACCAAAGTAATCGATCTTAACCAAAACCAAACTCTCACAGCCACTCAATTAACCAAATTAGCTCAAGAGTTAAAAACCAACGCAGATAAAGCTAATTGTCAACAAATAGGTGAGGGAATTACTAACGGTTTACAATCTTTTACTACCCTAGAGGGAGATTTAATTAGCTGGATTTACGAAGCAACTAGCAATCTTGGCTTTGCCAGAGAAAAACCTAATCCCTGGCGAGTATGGGCGAAAAAAATAGATAGTCCCTTACCAAGACAATTATTTCAAACTCTATCTCAAAGTCAATCCCTAAATGATTTAGCAGGAATTTCTCGTCAAGTAGAATTACGGGCTTGGGTTGAATTGGCAATTCTGCTTCAATATTTACAAAGAGGTTTAGTTTCTTGGTTCGATCGACAACCTTATGATGCTAAATTTGGCAAAAAGCTTTCTTATAGTACCTTTCTTACCTTTGCTGCTATTTGGTGCGAATTAGGCAAAATTTTCTCAGCTAACAAGCAGGAATTAGGAGAAGCGTGTTTCCAGTTGATGCTGCAAATATTGCGTACTTTTGCCCGTCGAGATGATTTTCCTCTCTATAGTGGGATTTTTGTTTCTTTTGATGGAGAATATTTACAAAATACCTTAGAATACTTCAGTGAACCGCTTAAACACGTAGAAGGTACTCAAGAAAAAGCACGTATTCTCACTCTTCTTGCTTATTCTCAACGTACCTTAGGAAGATATCAGCAAGCGCAGATCTTTCATCAAGAAGCTTTAGACATTGCTCGTGAAGCAAAGGATCAACCTTGCGAAATTGCCAATCTTAATCATCTTAGTCGTACTTATGTTCAGCAAAAAGAATATGGCGAGGCTATTAATTACAGTCAAAGAGCTTTAATTCTCGCTCGTCAAGCAGGAGATAGATTAGGAGAAGCAAATGCTTTAGTTAATCTTGGTTACAGTAAAGTATTTTCTGCTCGTGAATTAGAAACTATGGACACAGAAAGCTACGGAGAGGCGATTCGTTATCTAGAACAAGGGGTAGAATTAGCAGAAAAACTAGGTGATATTCAGAGTCAATCTCTTGGTTGCAATAGTTTGGGGATTGCTTATGTAATTTTAGCTCAACCCACAGCAGCGATCGCTTCCTTAGAAAAAGGTGCAAAACTGGCACAGATATCGGGAGATGTATATTTACAGGGTTTAAGTTTTACTTATCTAGCAGAAGCCTATTACAGTATTGAAGATCAAGGCAGGGCAATTTACTACGGTTGTTTGAGTATGTATCTACTCAATCAGATCAACTCGGTAGAATGGCGACAATCTGCAGGGTTAATGGCAATTATTCAAGGACAAATAGGCGAAGAAGCTTTCTTTAATTTATTATCCCAATATCGATCGCAAGTTCTTCCTCTAATTGGGGTTGATGGTTATGATTATCTCTCTGAATTGTTGCAGGAATACAAAAATTCTTAAGTCATAAATCAAAACCAAAGAATATACCAATCGATCGATTTGGTTTACATTTAATGTGACTCCATCGGCAGGATTTAGCTTTGATTTTACAAGGCAAAATGCAAGGAAGAACACTGCTATGATTTTTGGCGGTGTTTTTCCCCATTATTATTAAACAAATTTTAATTGGAACTAAATTTTTGGGAAATTTTGCTAATTAACCAACTAGCAAATGCTCCTAAAAATAAAATACCGATCGCAGGATTAAATAGAGGTATCCAGAGTTTAAGCCATAAATCGAAACCAAGAGGAATGCCGATCGAACGACCGATAACCGCTAAGGCAAACCAAGCAAAAGCAAAAAATATTAAAAAGACATCGGCGATTAAAAAACGGTTGAGCCAAGTAACAATTTGTTCTTTCATCGATCAAATCCTATTCTTTATTGCCTTTTAATTAATTTACTACAGAGAGGGAAGGAGAAAGAAATTCCCTTTGCCAGCTATCTAAATCTGCTAAAGCGCGATCGCGATATTTGCCATAACGCTCTCTTTTATTCCGAATTCGGGTGGGTAGTGGGGGAATAATCCCAAAATTGGGAGGCATAGGTTGAAAACTTTTGGGTTCAGCCGAACTAATAAATTCAAATAATGCACCCATCATGGTAGTAGGGGGTATGGTAACAAGTTCTTGTCCTAAAACTAATCGGGCAGCATTAATTCCTGCCAAACAGCCTCCCGCAGCAGCAGCCGTATAACCTTCTGTGCCGACTAATTGTCCCGCAGCAAACAAGGTCTTACGAGTTTTAAATTGTAAAGTAGGATTTAATAACTGGGGTGAGTTAATAAAAGTATTGCGGTGCATTACTCCCATCCGCACAAATTCAGCATTTTCCAAGCCAGGAATTAGCCTAAATACTCGTTTTTGTTCTCCCCAACGCAAATTAGTTTGGAAACCTACCATATTCCATAATTGTCCTGCTTTATCTTCTTGACGTAGTTGTACCACTGCGTAAGGACGTTTATCTTTATTTTCTGGGGAACGGAAATCGCCTAGCCGAGAATCAAATAAGCCGACTGGTTTGAGAGGGCCATAGCGCATGGTGTCTTCTCCCCTTTGGGCTAATTCTTCGATGGGTAAACAACCTTCAAAGAATTTAGCTGTTTCTCGTTCAAAATCTTTTAATTCTGCTTGTTCGGCTTGAGACAATTCTTGCCAGAAATGAAGATATTGCTCTTTATTAAAGGGACAATTGAGATAAGCAGCCTCTCCCTTATCGTAACGAGAAGCTAAAAAAGCAACCTCTTGGTTAATCGATTCCCCAATAATAATTGGACTAGCAGCATCAAAAAAGCTGAGATACTCCATGCCTGTAAAACGCTGTAAATCTTCCGCTAAAGTAGGAGTAGTTAAAGGGCCTGTAGTGAGTACAACTACCCCATCTCTAGGAATTTCAGTAATTTCTCCCCGATTTAACTCAATCAGAGGATGATTTGCTAATGTTTCCGTTAATTCACTACTAAATACAGCGCGATCGACTGCTAAAGCACCCCCCGCAGGGACAGAATGTTTATCCGCAGTACTAATAATAATCGAATTAAAATGGCGCAATTCTTCATGTAATAATCCCGCAGCGCGATCGCTTGCCATTGCCCCAAAAGAGTTACTACAAACTAGTTCTGCTAATTCTGCGGAATGATGGGCGGGAGAAGTCTTAACGGGACGCATTTCCCACAAGGTTACAGGTATTCCTGCCTGGGCAATTTGCCAAGCTGCTTCTGTCCCTGCTAAACCACCACCGATTACTTGTACTCTTTTCTGGGTCATACGTTGTTAGTTGTTAGTTGTTAGTTGTTAGTAATCAGTAATCAATAGTTTTTACTCTCTACTTTCTTCATGAACCCAAAGTAAACGTAATGCCAAGATAGCAAAACCAATGGCAGCGATCGCTTTAAGCAGTTTTTCGGGCAAAATTAAAGCAAAGCTTCCTCCTGCTAATACACCAAGAAAACTAGCCAAAATCAGGGCTACTGTTGAACCAATAAATACAGCGCGGGGATTTTGCGAACTTCCTCCCAGGGCGATCGCAGCTAATTGACTTTTATCACCAATTTCAGCTAAAAACACAGTGATAAAACTAAGTCCTAATAATTGCCAATCCATAAGTATTTATGCAAAGTTAATATTGTAAGTTGAAAACAGGCAGAGGGGCAGAGGTGCGGTCCTAAAGGATACCGCTTCGCATAAGGGGCAGGGGAGAAAGGGCAACCATAGTCATAACTAAAAATATCCAAACAAATAATGTTAGTTAATTTACTATATCGCTTACCAGCCAGGCAGTAATTACTAATAATAATGTTGCCACAGAGATATCAAGAGTTTTCGGTGTTAGTTTCTTTGACAGCCAGTAACCGACCAATACTCCCAGTAAACTAGTAGTAACTAGAGCGATCGCAGCACCCAAAAAGACAATCCAAGGCGATTGAGATTCTGCACTCATCAACAAAGTTACTAACTGGGTTTTATCTCCCATCTCTGCCAAGAAAATCGTAATAAAAGTAGAGCTAAAAACTGCCCAAAAACTCCACTGTTTTAGCTTTTGGGTTTGAGGATTTTCTGCCGACAATTCTAGATCGAGTTGATTATTATTTATCCTTTCTGTACTCTTCATTAATTGATTCACAAATCGGGATTTTAAGACTTTGGGTTCCGTAATACTTTATTGTAAGTTAATCTGCCAATAGGCAGAATTATGGCTGTAATCAGAGTAAGCAACCACAGCACTTGACAGATTTGGCTTTGCCAGAGAATTCCCATTTCTCCCCCACTAATAGCTAAGGCGCGACGCAAATTTTCTTCGAGTAATTCTCCCAAGACAAAACCGAGAATTAAAGGAATTAGAGAATATTCTAACTTGCGTAAAAAATAGCCAAATACACCGATCGCTAGCATTGATAGAACAGAAACAACGCTACCATGAACTGACAAAACCCCTACCATAGCCATGACAGTTATGCTTGGTACTAGCAACCAGTTAGGTATGAGTAAAATTCGGGCAAAAACATTGACTAGTGGGAGATTGAGAACTAATAACATCAAATTCCCTATATACATTGAAGCAATTAACCCTCCTGCAACTTCAGGCTTGTCCACAAATAGCATGGGACCTGGTTGAATGTTATACAGTAACAATGCTCCAAGTAAAATAGTAGTAGTTCCAGAACCAGGAATTCCTAAAGTTAGCATCGGCACAAAAGCACCGCCAGCAGCAGCATTATTAGCCGATTCAGGAGCAGCTAAACCCCGCATATCTCCTTTGCCAAAAGTTCCTTCTCGATCGTTAAGACGTTTTTCGATCGAATAGGCGACAGCACTGGCAATACTAGCACCCGTACCAGGCAAGACTCCAATAATAAAACCGATTACAGAAGAGCGTAATATAGTCCACTTGCACTGCAATATATCTCTCAATTCTAGAGCAGACTGGTTTATCTTTACTGGTATGTATTGACCAATATTAGATCTTTCCAACATGATGAGGATTTCGCTAACAGCAAATAAACCGATAACTACAATTAAAAAGTCAATACCGTCATAAAGCTCTGGTTGTCGGTAAGTGTAGCGTAATACACCAGTAGATGAATCTACACCCACGGTACTAATCATCATACCTAAGATAGCAGCGATCGCCGTTTTCAGAGGATTTTTGCCAACTATAACCGTCAGAGTAGCAAAAGCAAAAACGATTAAACTAAAATATTCTGCGGGGCCAAATTTAATCGCCACTTGGGCTAAAAGGGGTGCAAATAGAGTCAATCCCATTACCGCGATCGTCCCACCGATAAAAGAACTAATACCAGAAAGAGCTAAAGCCTTACCAGCCATACCTTTTTGGGCTAAAGGATAGCCGTCAATGGTGGTCATTACTGCACTAGAATCTCCAGGAATATTGAGCAGTATGCTAGAAATGCGTCCTCCATATTCTGCCCCATAATAAATACCCGCGAGCAAAATCAAAGCTGTTTCTGGAGGTAAATTCAGAGCATAAGAAATAGGTAAAAGTACTGCTACACCATTAATTGGACCAATACCTGGTAACGCTCCTGCTAAAGTACCGATAAATGCTCCCACTAAAGCTACAGTGAGGTTTATTGGTTGCAATGCGACAGCAAAGCCTTGCCATAAAAAATCTAAAATATCCATTAACGAGAATTAAGTAGAGCTTGTTGATGGTTGATAGTTGATTGCTATAGTTGTCTTTTCTCCCCGCTCCTCTGCCTTTATTTACCAAGAAGGAGAAGGAAGAGGGATATGTAACAGCCACCCAAACAAACCGTAAAATATCAACCCTAAAAAAACCCCTGCCAGTAAGCTTTGCTTCCAACTAGCCTCAAATAGAAGTGCTAAAAGAGAGATTGAAATAATTGTAGACAGTATGAAGCCCAACCAAAATAAGGTAAGAGAATAACCTACTAAAGTCGCTATAACTAAAACCGTTTTGAGTAAAAGCCTATTTTTAGGCCAGTGTATTTGTTTCTCTTGGGGTGAGAAAAGAACCAATAAACTAAAAACCCCCAACAGTATAGACAGCAAAAGGGGAAAAGCTTTTGGTCCTAAAGGATCGTAGGTAAAAGAAACTTGAAGAGTATATGCCTCAAAACCGTAATATATAGCCAAGAGCAACATTACTGCTGCAAAAATTCTTTCGCTCATTTACTTAACCCTACTTCTTGAGCTAGTGTTCTAAATTCTTTTACTTGCTCTTTAACTAGATTTTCGTATTCAGAGCCAATTTTGGTGTAGGGAAATAAACCTCGCTCAGTTAATTCTTGATTAAATTCGGGGGTTTCTACGAGTTTCGTCATAGTATCTACCCACCATTGATATTCGGTTTCGGGAATATTTGGGGGTACATAATAGCCTCGCCAAACTGCCCAGGTAACATCATAGCCCTGCTCCTTAGCCGTAGGATATTCACTAAATTCACCAGTTACCCTTTCATCTGCAAGTACTGCCAGAATTCTGTAATTGCCACTTTCTATTTGTCCTTTCATCTCCGAAAGATCGCAAGGACATACCCCTGTTTGTCCTCCTAAAACCGATATTAGTGCCTCCCCACCACCTTCATAAGCAACAAATCGCATCTGTTTGGGGTCTATTCCCGCAGCTTTGGCGAGTAAGGCTGCTTTCATCCAATCTTGAGAACCGATCGATCCAGAAGCTCCAAATACAACCCGATCGGGATTTTCTTTTAAAGCTTGCATTAAATCATCTAAATTTTGCCAGGGGGAGTCAGCTTTAACTACCACAACCCCATAGTCAGCACCAAGGGCAGCTAACCAACGCACTGCCGTTTCGTCGTATTCGCCAAACTTACCTTGAGCAAGATTGAGGGCAGAACCAGTACTTGCTGCTACAATTACGTTGCTATCTTCTGGGCGAGTACCCACTATATTGTTATAAGCTACTGCACCAATGCCTCCTGGTAGATAGTTTACTTGCATTGGCTGTTCAATCAAGTTAGATTTTTGCAGAGAATTCGCTGCCAGCCGGCAAGTTAAATCAAAGCCTCCCCCTGGTTTGGCAGGAGCTACGCATTCTAAATTTTTTCTTTCTGTTTGTGGAGTATTGTTGGATTCGGTTGTGTTGTTACAACTTTGTAAGGAAAGTAAGAAAAAAGATGTAGCCAGAAAACAGGTTTTCCATCTGGTGAGAGTGCTTAAAAAAGTTAATAGGGAAAAAAGTTTTTTAGACTCAGGTTTATTTAACATTGGCTTCGTACAAAAATTTTAATTTGTAGCATTATTAACCCAATATCATGTCAGAAAGCGATCTAAATTAAAAAGAATATTAGCATTTCGATATATCAGTAGGGCAAGATACACTAAACCCCACAATTTTTTTGTGACATTTTTTTCTAATTGATATAAACCGCGTCCATATAGAGAACTGGAGTTTTTTAAAGAAGCAATTTTTATTTCCGACTCCCGACTCCCGACTCCCGACTCCCTAAAAAGAATAAGCCGAAGTTTCCTTGGCATTTCCTCCCGTCAACTAATCTTGAAAATTAGCTTTGTACAAGAATTTTAATTTATGTCATGATTAAATCCAACATAGTGTCAGAAAGCGATGTAAATTGAAAGAATATCCTCACTTCGATGTATTAGTAATAGGTTCTGGTGCTGCTGGACTCTACGCAGCTTTGTGTTTACCTAGTAGTTATTCTGTAGGTTTAATTACTAAGGATAAGCTAAAAACAGGAGCTAGTAAATGGGCGCAAGGAGGTATTGCAGCAGCTATTAACTCGGATGATTCTCCTTTATTACACTTGGAGGACACTTTAAAAGCTGGTGCGGGCTTGTGCGATCGCGCTGCAGTAGAATTCTTAGTAGAGCATGGAGCCAGTTCGATCGAGTCTTTAGTTAATATGGGAGTAGCCTTCGATCGACACAATAGTAAGTTGGCGATGACTCTAGAAGCTGCCCATTCTCGCCCTAGAGTACTCCATGCAGCCGATACTACAGGCAAAGCGATCGTTACTACTCTGACCGAACAAGTACTGCAAAAACCGAATATTACAGTTATCTCTCAAGCTCTTGCTCTTAATTTATGGCTTAATCAAGAAACTGGTCATTGTCAAGGGATTAGCCTATTACATCAACAAACAATTAGCTGGATTAGTTCTTCAGCCGTTGTCTTAGCTACAGGTGGTGGTGGACAAGTTTTTTCTCAAACTACTAATCCTCCCGTCAGTACAGGAGATGGTGTAGCTATGGCTTGGCGTAGTTCCGCAATTGTCAGAGATCTAGAATTTGTTCAGTTTCATCCTACCGCTTTAACCAAATCAGGCGCACCGAGATTTTTAATTAGTGAAGCAGTAAGAGGGGAAGGGGCGCATTTAGTGGATAGAGAAGGGAAACGTTTTGCGTTTGCCTACCATCCTGATGGAGAATTAGCTCCCAGAGATATCGTTAGTCGAGCTATTTTTACTCATCTACAAAAAACTGGTGCAACTAATGTTTATCTTGATTTAAGACCCATACCAGCAGAGAAAATTCGCTATCGCTTTCCTAATATTATCCGTGTTTGTCAGCAATACGGCGTAGATCTATTTAATGAACCAATTCCTGTTGCCCCTGCTGCCCATTATTGGATGGGAGGCATAGAGGTAGATCGAATGAATAGAACTTCTATTCCAGGGTTGTATGCTGTAGGGGAAACTGCCAGTACAGGAGTTCACGGTGCCAATCGTTTAGCTAGTAATTCTTTACTCGAATGTGTTGTTTATGCAGCCCAACTATCTAAACTAGAGATTCCCTCCACCCAATTTGTAACTGAATATGAATTAATTAATATTAAGGAAGAAAATTGGTCTGGGCAGACAGAACAGATAGCTCAAATGCGCAATGATTTACCTATGTTGGTATGGCAAAGTGCAGGTATTTGTAGAACTGAAGAAGTTTTAAAAAATGCGATCTCTCAAGTGCAAGCTTGGCACTCTCAACTTATTGCTTTACCTTTAAGTAAATACGTTTCAGAAATATCCCCCAATCATCAGCTTAACTTCAATTCTGCTCAAGCCGAATTACAGATTAGATTCTACACTGAGACTCTTAATTTACTGGATATTGCCTACTTAATTCTCTCCAGTGCCGTTTTCCGTACGGAAAGTAGAGGAGGACATTATCGCTTAGACTATCCGCAAGTATCTTCAGATTGGCAAGTTCATACTGTAGTCAAAGAACATAGCTGGAGTACTTCAACTTTAAATTAATTACAAATTTATAGAGAAATAATAAATTTTTTGTTAAGAAAAAGATAATTTCTCTGTAAAACCACCTGCGTAACCCTGGCAAAATAGAAATTCTGAACTTACAATAAAGAAGGCGGAGACAAATGTTTCCGTTCACTCCTCACACCACACTCCGCCCGCTATTGACACGGGCGGTTTTCTTTTGAAGATAGTTTTTTGACTAAAATCATAACAAAATAAATTGTAAAGTAGGCTTATTCATTAATAAGTTTGTTTAAGGCTAGATATAAACCTAATTTGCCTTAGATTAGTTTTCACTATGGTAAAATCTGTTAGTACTAGAAGAAATATTGCTAAGTAAGGATATATAGGCATGTCAGCAACTGCCACAGTAACAGATGCAAGCTTTAAAGAAGAAGTTTTAGATTCCGATGTTCCCGTTCTCGTTGATTTTTGGGCTCCTTGGTGTGGACCATGCCGTATGGTAGCACCAGTTGTCGAAGAAATTGCCGAACAATACGACGGACAAATTAAAGTAGTCAAGCTCAATACGGATGAAAACCCTCAAGTCGCCAGTCAATACGGTATTCGGAGCATTCCTACACTGATGATTTTTAAAGGAGGTCAGCGTGTAGATATGGTAGTAGGAGCAGTACCTAAAACGACTTTAGCTAATACCTTGGAGAAATATCTTTAAGTTAGGATGTTAATCCTATCTGATTTGTGAGAGTTATTGTAGCCAAACGCCTTTCCTCATTGGTTCTTGGTCGTTTGTCTATCCTCACCTCTAATTCCTGGTTTCTATAGGAGATAAGTATTATCAGCTTTGGTTTATTTAAATTCTGTGCCGAAAATAATAGTCAGGAGTTAAAGATTCAGTAAGGGCGAATGTCTATTTGCCCCTACAAAATTATTAATCTAGACTAGTAGTGGTTAGCTAATAACAAATTTAATGTTTAAAACAGCTTCAGCCCATCTCTGTTAAAGTAACGCTGAAGCTGGGTTTGTTTTTTCTAAGAAAATTAACTTTTGAGTTGTAAAGTATAATTACAGCGTTAAATTAGCTAACTTTAAAGACTATTACTGAGATATATGGATTTATCTCCATCTCAAAATCAACAAAAGTCCCTAGTCAACGAGAATATTTTAGAGATTATTGACGGTTTATCAACAGAAGAAAATCTTGATTTAATTCAGAAGGCCTTAGCAGTATTACTAAGAATTGCCGAAAGAAAAACAGATCGTCTCGATTGGAAAATATTAACATCATCTTTAGAAGACTTAGAGCAAGGGTTTAAAGTTTTTTATCCCTATCGCCATATCCGTAAAATCTCTATTTTTGGTTCAGCCAGAATATCCGCTACAACTCCAGAGTATAAAATGGCAATTAACTTTGCTCATTGCGTTACCCAGCTAGGATTTATGGTCATTACTGGTGGGGGAGGTGGTATTATGCAGGCAGGCAATGAAGGTGCAGGTCTAAGTAATTCTTTTGGTCTAAATATTAGATTACCTTACGAACAAAGTGCCAATAAGTTTATCGATCGCGATGACAAACTGATTGACTTTAAATATTTTTTCAATCGCAAACTATTTTTCCTACGAGAAAGCGATGCTATAGCTCTTTTTCCTGGGGGTTTTGGTACTCAAGATGAAGCTTTTGAAACCTTAACTTTATGTCAAACTGGCAAATATGGTCCTGCACCGCTAGTTTTGATCGATAAGCCAGGAGGTGACTATTGGCATTCTTGGAATAATTATATTTGTAAATATCTGGTAGCTAGAGGTTTAGTTAGTGCTGAAGATCCTAGTCTTTATACAATTACAGATAAATTAGATGTTGCTTGCAACACCATTAGAAATTTCTATCGTGTCTATCACTCTAGCCGTTATGTTGGGCAAAAATTCGTAATGCGTCTCAACTCTCAGTTGAGTGACAAAGTAGTCGAACAACTTAATCAAGATTTTAGTGATATTCTCAGCCACGGAAAAATAAGCAAAAGTTCAGCTTTACCAGAAGAAAATCATGATGAAACTATTAACTTGCCTCGTTTAGTTTTCTATTTTAATCAAAAGAGTCTGGGGCGTTTATATCAATTAATCGAGCAAATTAATCAATTAGGTGATATTTCTACTGATGAACATCCAGAAAGAAAGTAGGGAGTGGCTTTTACGGTTGAATTGTTTGTTGAGTTATCTAGCGATCGATTTTCCTGAAGATGTCAAGATGCCGATTGAACCCAATCAGATGAGAGAGCAGTATGCAGGGGGTAGTTTGGAGGTTAGGATAGTTAAATCAAAAATTTAATTACTCAAGATAATCTAAAATATTGCTTCATTAATAGCGATCGCGGATTACAATCATTTATTGATGTTTAAATTACTCTAATCAAGTAATACTGGACTTTGTAGGATTAAGCTCATAACCAAAGGTTTAGGAAAGGATGGCCAACCCAGAACATCTCACCATACTCAAAAACGGAGTTGGAGTATGGAATAAGTGGAGAAAGGAAAATTCTTATATAATTCCAGATCTTAGTGGCGCAGATCTAAGAAACGAAAATCTTAAAGAAGTTAACTTTGCCAAAACCATATTGGCAGAAGTTAATTTAGGTAAGACAAAGTTGTTTAATGCCAAGCTTATGGAAGCTAAGTTAAATAAAGCTTATTTAATTGAGACATATCTGTTCCAAGCGGATCTTAGAAAAGCGGATCTAGAAGGAGCAAAACTCTTCAAAGCTAATCTTAATGACGCTAATCTTAATGACACTAATCTCAATCAAGCTTATCTTGATGAAGCTCAACTTGAAAGAACCAATTTAATCAAAGCTAATTTAAAGGATGCTTGCCTCAAACGAGCTAATTTGAGAAAGGCAAATCTTTCTCAATCTTGTCTAGATGGAGTTGACCTTAGCAGAGTTAATTTATTTGGAGCTACACTTAGTCAAGTCACACTCTTGAATGCAACACTTATAGCCACACAAGCGTTGAACACAAATTTTTCAAATGCAACATTTACGGGTGTATGTATTCAAGATTGGAATATCAATAGTAAAACTAACTTTGATGGTGTAATTTGTGATTATGTTTATAAGAGATGTTATAAACAAGAACGCCGACCTTCTGACCCAAATAAAAACTTTGAATCTGGAGAATTTACCAAACTATTCCAAAAAGCATTAGAAACAGTTGACTTAATATTTTTAGATGGTATTGATTGGCAAGCATTTCTAACATCATTTGAGAAATTAAAGACTTCATTTGAGAAATTAAAGATAGAATGCGGAAGTGAAGAACTATCTATCCACTCCTTTGAAAATAAAGGTGATGGAGCATTTGTTATTAAAGTTAATGTTCCTGTTGGAGCAGAGAAAGCAGAAATTGAGAAATATTTGAAAATGCAATATAAGCTAGAAGCTCAACTTGAAGCTAAGAGTGAACAACTAGCAAACCTTATGGAAATTACTAAACTATTAGCCAGTAAAAATCTTCAAAATATTATTGACATAACAAATACAGCAGATAGTAAATCTATGTCAGAAACTAACAAGTCTAAATATGACCTCAGAAATGCTAAGGTAAATGGTATTGTTGATACTGCTCAAAGCGGAAGCCATCAAGAATTTACTCAACACAACTACGCCTCAGAACAAAAACAAACTGTCGCTGAAGCAGCAAAAGAGATTCAGCAGCTTCTAGAACAATTATCTAAAACTTACCCCATAACCACCAGCAAAGGAAAAAATATAGTTGTCGGCGAAGCAGTCGAACAAATCGAGAAAAATCCTACATTGAAAGCCAAAGTTATCAATGCGCTAAAAGCTGGAGGTACAGAAGCTTTTAAAGAAGCGATCGATCATCCACTGGTCAATATTTTGGTGGCAACTATCGAAGGCTGGCAGCAGGAGAACTAAAGAAGATAAAGTATAGGCTCAACTGGACTCGAACCAGCGACCTTTGCGATGTCAACGCAACGCTCTAACCACCTGAGCTATGAGCCTTTATCATTTAATCATTATATCTTATCTTGACTCTCTGTTATACACAACTTAAGTAGTTGTGCAAAATTAAGATCAATTCGTCGAAAGTAGTAAGAGATTGTGGTGTAGAGCAAAATAGATTTTACATAGGAAGAGGGTTGCTTATTTCTGAATTAAGAG
>JAAUYI010184447.1_pt1 | contig 18325 bp, 14 predicted proteins | sample 7278041 | NCBI WGS metagenome assembly JAAUYI01 (sample SAMN14350216, study PRJNA611818) | marine sediment metagenome | isolation source: surface marine sediment (0.6m) | place: French Polynesia: Moorea | collected 2018-08
CCTCCATTTGGGGAGACCCCAAGACCGGACTGGCTCCACAAGACCGCTGCGGGCTCCCCAAGACCACACTACCTCACCACCGCAACTGCCTCGGCTATACAATCAAAGCCTGCCGGGAGCAGGCTAAAAACCCTGATATTTCGTGTTGTTGATAAAAATATATGTTTATTAATCACATAAAAAATCAGTATTCATACTTTGGTGCAAGATATGTGTAGGGGCGGGGTTACCCCGCCCCTACGATTGGATAGGTTGCAAACATTTTTTGATTTGGTATTACCTATCAATTCAGGTGCAAAAAGAGGGTTCATATTCCAATTCAGCAACGCCGATGAACTAAAGTAGCACTGGCTTGATCCGTAGGAACTAACAGCACCTCACTAATATTCACCCGGCTTGGTCGAGTGACGCAGAAAAATACCACATCAGCAATATCTTCGGGAGTCAAGGGTGTAAGCCCCTGATAAACCTTTTTCGCCCGTTCTGTGTCTCCATGAAAACGGACATCGCTAAATTCCGTCTCTACCATCCCTGGATCGACAGAAGTTACCCGCACGGGTGTTCCTAACAAATCTTGTTTTAAACCCTCAGAAATAGCTCTCACAGCCGCCTTAGTGCCACAATAAACATTACCCCCAGGGTAGGTTTGATGTCCGGCTATAGAACCAATATTTACCACATGACCGCGATCGCGTTTTACCATACCTGGAACCACATAACGAGTCAAGTACAGCAAACCTTTAACATTGGTATCAATCATTTCTTCCCAATCCTGGAAATCACCATCATGGAGCTTGTCTAAACCGCGACTTAATCCAGCATTGTTGACCAGAATATCTATCTCAGACCATTGGGGAGATAGTTGAGTAATAGCAGATTCTACCGCCGAGCGATCGCGCACATCTAATTGTAATAAATGTATCTCTAGGGAATTACCATAGGTGGTTGTGAGTTCATTCCCTAATTGTTGTAAACGCTCATACCGCCGAGCCGCCAATATCAGCTTGGCACCAGCATCCGCAAAAATGTGGGCACAAGCAGTACCAATACCACTACTCGCACCAGTAATTAAAACAATTTGATTGTGTAGAGACATCTATGTAATCTGTCGCATTCTTGTTTAAAAATGGTATAACAAGCTGAATACATAATTCATTCAGGCACAGTTAGCTTCAAAAATGGGAAGTTGTGATGAGTTTGAAACTACCTCCATTAATCCAGGGCGCAAGGCTTGCGCCCCTACTAACTCCGAACTCCGAACTCCGAACTCCTTCCCTCTTACTTAACTACTCGCATACGTTGAGTAATCATAGTCATACCCTCACCCCGCAAAATCACTGCGGAAATCCATTGGTTTCCAGGGGTAGAGGGTGCGCGTCCAACCTTAAACAGTCCCCCAGCTTTGAGTAATTCTAATTCCACCTTGGAAGGATTGAGATATTTGCTTGGTTGAATGGGTTCTTCCATAGCCTTACCCAAAATAAAATCTTCTCCCAAAGGCTCTTGAACAATGGCATCAAAAGTATAGGATTGTCCTACTTTCACCTGCTGGGGTAATTTCACATCCACTTGGGGTGGTTTAATTCCAGAAGTAATTTTGGTCCGTTCCGATAAAACTTCTTGACGGGTAATTTTATTCCCTGTTAACCTTTGACGGGAACGAATTATAGCATTTAAAGCTAGATTATTTTCATTGGCAGATGGCAAACCAGTTATTTTTGTCACAGTTTCGGCAATAATAGAATTACCTTCTGATTTCCAAGATTGTAGCCTTGTGCTATATCTCAACTTGGGATACTGTTGCCAGAATTTGCTTAAAGCCTGTTCCATAGTTTGACGGTTTAAACCATCTGTATGGGTAAATACGGGGCTATAGAACTGCATTACCCCTTTAATATCACCTTTGCTTGCTGCTATATCAATTTGCGTCAGCAAGTTTTTCAATTGGGGAGGAGCACTGTTAGGTGTCCTGGCTGGAGCAGGTTTACCGAGAGTGACTAATCCAAATGTGACGAGAAAAAAAACTAACCAGCGATTCATAAGCAATCGAGATGGGTATTTCAGTAGTAAGGTAATAAAGTTAGACATTGGCAATTACTATTAGATGGCAATTTGGCTGCGGAAAGTGGATAAATTGTTTTATCTTAATTAACCTGAGAGTCCGAACGGTATAGATTGGATGGCAAACGCACCGATAAAATTATTAATAGCTGCTAGTGGTACTGGGGGACATTTATTTCCAGCGATCGCATTAGCACAAGAGTTATCAGATTATGACATAGAGTGGCTAGGTGTACCCAATCGACTAGAAACTCAGTTGGTTCCCCAACAGTATAAGTTGAATACCATCCCTGTAGCAGGGTTCCAAGAAAAGTTTGGTTTGGGCACTTTGCGGGTTTTGGGTGGACTTGTAGGTTCGGTATTACAAGTCCGCCAGCTATTGCAACGGGGAAAATTTCAAGGAGTATTTACTACTGGGGGCTATATTGCTGCTCCTGCTCTCATTGCTGCCAAAACTTTGGGAATACCTGTAATTTTTCATGAGGCTAATGCCCTACCTGGTAAGGTAACACGGTTTTTTGGACCTTGGTGTGATGCTGTGGCGGTGGGGTTTGATGTGGCCGCCAAACACTTACGCCGTACTCGCACAATTTATACTAGTACTCCGGTGCGTTCCCAATTTCTAGATGGGAGTGATGTTACCAGTTTCGATTTGCCAATTCCGGAAAACGTCCCCTTGATAGTGGTTTTCGGTGGTAGCCAAGGGGCAGTAGCTGTTAATCAGTTGGTACGTCAGTGTGCCCCAGCTTGGTTTGAAGCTGGTGCGTATGTAGTCCATTTAACAGGTAATAACGATCCCGAAGCCCAGAGTCTCCAGCATCCTCAGTACATATGTTTGCCATTCTACGACAAGATGGCACCTTTATTACAGAGGGCAAATTTAGCCATTAGTCGGGCTGGTGCGGGTAGCATAATTGAATTAGCCGTTTGTGGAACTCCAGCAATTTTAATTCCTTACCCCTTTGCTGCCGAAGACCATCAAGCTTATAATGCCTGTGTTTTTACTGAAGCAGGTGCTGGCTTTAGTTACAAGCAATCGGAATTAACTCCTGAAATCTTGCAAACTCAGGTATTAAGCTTATTAGATGCGCCAGAAGATTTACAAAAAATGGGGGAAAAAGCTAGGGGAATTGCCCTGACAAATAGTGGCCACAAGTTAGCACAGTTGGTGCGGGAAGTGATTGTTAGTTGTTAGTTGTTAGTTGTTAGTTGTTAGTTGTTAGTTGATAGTTGATAGTTGATGGAGGGAAGGAGTGAGGGAGGATTAAATTTATCTTCTTCGGTAATCCCAACCAACAGCCAACAACCAACAACCAATAACCAACAACCCCCCACACTCCCAGGAGGTTTTAGATGAATCAAGATTTAACACAACAATGGTTAACAGAAATTCAGGCACTGAAACAACAACTGGTGGAATTACGAGAAGAACGGGATACTGCCTGGGAAAGTGCTGAAAAGTGGCGTAAATTATACAATACTGAATCCGAACAACGACGTAGCGATGCTCAACTATCACAACAAGCGATCGCATCTTTAAAGCTAGAAATTCAGCAGATGCGGGGAATTGATGAAGGACTAATCAATGAAACTACTACAGATGAAGTGATACAGGGAGAAATAGAAAACCTCTATTCTGTGGAGGAATTACGAGATAAATTAATTACCACCCTCAAAGAGCGGGATCAACTCCTACAAGCATTAAAAACGGAACAAGAAAACCACGCCCAAACCCGGAATAATCTGACAACTGCCCTTGGTGATGCCATTGATGGCTTGGCTAAGGAAAAGGCGGGAGTGAGGGAGTGAGGGAGTCACACAACACCTGAATTTAGAATTTAGAATTATTTTTCTGCATTCTGAATTCTGCATTCTGAATTCTTCCCTCCTTCCCTCCATCAACTAACAACTAACAACTAACAACTAACAACTAACAACTAACAACTAACAACTAACAACTAACAACTCCCAACTATCAAAATCCCATAGCATTGGCTACTGCGGAGATTTCTGGGGCAATTCCCTGTTGGATTTGGGTGTTGCTGTGTTTAATGGCAGTATCTGGATCTTTTAAACCATTGCCCGTGAGGACACAAACCACCGTTGCTCCTGTGGGTATTTGGTCTTTCACTTGCAACATCCCCGCCACAGAAGATGCACTGGCTGGTTCACAAAAAATACCTTCTTCTGATGCCAAAATCCGATAGGCATCCAATATTTCTGCATCTGTAACAGCGCGAAAATTTCCTTGACTGGCATCTTTGGCGGCAACCGCTTTTTCCCAACTCGCAGGATTGCCAATTCTAATTGCCGTAGCGATAGTTTCTGGATCTGCCACTGGTTGACCATTTACCAGAGGTGCTGCACCTGCGGCTTGAAATCCCATCATTTTTGGCAAGCGATCGCATTTTCCCGCTTGATGATACTGACAAAACCCCATCCAATAGGCGGTGATATTACCAGCGTTACCCACGGGTATACATAACCAGTCGGGAGCATTACCTAAAGCATCAACCACTTCAAACGCGCCGGTTTTTTGACCTTCCAAGCGGTAGGGATTCACCGAATTAACTAAGGTAATGGGGTAGTTGTCTGCCATTTGACGGACGATTTCTAAAGCGCGATCGAAGTTTCCTTTTATTGCTAAAACTTCTGCCCCATAAAGTAAAGCCTGTGCCAATTTACCCAGGGCTACATAACCATCAGGAATTAACACAAAGGGACGCATACCTCCCCGTCGCGCATAGGCTGCTGCTGCTGCTGAAGTATTACCTGTACTCGCACAAATCACAGCTTTTGCCCCGGCTTCCTTAGCCTTGGAAATTGCCATGGTCATTCCCCGGTCTTTGAAGCTACCGGTAGGGTTCAGACCATCATACTTTACATATACGCTCACTTGCCTACCAATGCGTTCTGCTAGGGCAGGAGCGGCTATTAGAGGGGTATTACCCTCCAATAGGGTCACAACCGGGGTGTTTTCGCTAACAGGCAAGTATTCACGGTAGGCTTCTATTAGTCCAGGCCAGGGATGGCGGTGGGATTTTTCAGCAGACAGGCTCAAAGTCACAGGATGTATAAAAGACGATGCATTTATTAAGATATCATCAGCCACTGCCAAATGTAGTCATTAGAAAAACTTGGAACAAAAATATTACTCTTGTTGTCGGTCTGTACACCAATGCAAATGAATCATATAAGCAACAATAATGTCATATTTGTTCACAAATCTTCAAATATGAGCTATGATATTGTGTTTAAATGGTGTGAGCTAATTTGTGGAGCTATATAAAAAATGTCTGCATCATCTAGTGTTTTCGATCGCCCTTCCCAAACAGCTGGAACCAAGAAATTGAACAATAACAAGTGTATTTACCAGGTAGATCAGCAAGTTAAGTTTATCCATTTGCAAGCAGAGGTAGATTGCTTGCTACAGCAGTTGCAAAATTTACAGAAGCAAAAATTATCCAGTCAAACCCACGAAAATTAGTTTAACTCATAACTTGCAGCATTCTCAATTAGCCTAAATGTCCGCCTAGGAATAAATTCCCACCGCGAGTACACAAAGTCTGATAAATCAGACTGGGAAAGGTCTTGAGCGCGTTTTAACGTGCTTAGTTTATTAGCCTTGAAATTTATTTCAAGGTGGGAATGTGGGCTAAACGACATTGGTGCAAGTTATCAGTTAATACTCCTTGAGGGAAGTCCCCCGGTGAATTCAATATTAATCGGTTAAGTATTTTCAACTCAAAATTTAGTTTTGGGAAAAGGTTAAATCATAAGGGTTAAAAATTCACCCTTCACCTTTCCCCTTAACCGATAAGTATTGACAGAAATTGATTTTTTTAAGTATCTAACTACTACTCAAACCGTTTATTTTCCTTTGACCAACGCTGAAGAGTATATTTTTGGCGATTCTCTACTAATAATACAGGAGAATTGGCAGTGGGCAGTTTAGCGATCGCTGTCAATGTCTGGGAATTATTAGGCTTAAATTCAGAATAGATAATTTTACCACTATCTGAAAATATCAGGGTGCGGATTTGTTTACTCTGTGGTTTACTATCTGAATTAGCTTTTTTCCAAGTACGAATTAATTCTGGGGAAATAGTAACTAATATCTCATCATTATTATCGTCGGTAATGTCTACTAGTTTTATGGGTAAATTGGCTAGTAGTTGACGTAGCTTTGACAGTTCAGGATTTATATCGGTGGAAATATCGCCGGATGTTTGCAGTGAGCGCCAAATAGTCTGGATTATATCTTCTTCCTGTTCCGGGTACTGCTGAGACAATTGCTGGAAATTGATGGGAGATGGTTGTACCCATTCCAAGGCTCCAGTAGTCACAGCTAAGGGTTGCAGCTGGTGGCTATTGCTATATTCTTGTTCAGGGGTGGTTGTGGCTGCGGCTAATAGGGTTAATACCCCATTTTCCAATTGTACGCCTTTCAAACTAGCGATCGCATTTCGTTGTTCTTTATTTGGTAGCCAGGTAATAATCTCGATAGTTGAATTGGGCTTAATACCCAGTTTTTTTTGTAGATATTGACTGGGAGAATCTGAAGGTAATTTCAAGCTATTGAAAGGTAGATATTGCCAGCTTTGTCCGTCATGAAAGGCATTCACCTCTATTTGATACCAAGTTTGGTTATTTTTGGGTGTTAGGTTGTCCCCATCAGTCAGTGGTAGCCATGCTGATGCTTTCACAGCTAGATTTTTTTTAGCCGTACCTACAATTCGGGTAGGGTGAGTGGAATTAACTTGTGTGGGAGACACTTCACCATTCAGTTGTGCCAACAGCTGTTTAATTTTGCTGCGAGTTGCTGTTGTCACGTGAGATTGTTTGCCTAGCCATGAATTAGCCTTTGTTTCTCCTGACTGAGCTGCTAAGATTAGTGCTGACCAAATTTGGACTTCGGCTCGTTTCGGATTGACTTGCAAAGCCCCTTGAGTCCGCTTCCACAATCTACCCCCATCAGCCTTTAAGAGATTGGCTATTTCTTCAGTATTCTGGGAGGATTTAGTAAAGACTTGTAAAGCTTTTTCCCACCGGCCATCAATTAAATATGCCAAGATTTGTTGACTGGGAGCAGCCCAGCTTTTATCTGCTTGTGCCTTAGTAAGTTGCGAATGCAAGCCAATCAAATCCACTTGCGCCTGGGCGGTAGCAGGTAGTAATCCTCGGCGCTGCTTTTTTATGGATTGTAACCACTGCCAAGCGGGTGTCCACAGTCCACTACGGGCAATGACTAAAGCTTTTCCATAACCTCCATCACCCATAGCTGGTTGTTCGAGGGTAATTTCTTCGAGTTGGAAGGGATTGAGAAACAACTTCACAGATTTGAGTTGGTAAACCTTAAGCTGTGGTTCTAAGCCAGTAGTTTGTTCCACTACTAACTCCTTGCGTTCATCCCCAGTTACCTGCTGCCATTTGGGTAACTTCCCTGAAGGGCTAGTCCAAGACAGCATTTTTTGCAGGCGATCGCGTTGGGGATTATAAAATATGATATGCCCATAGGCGATCGCTTTTGTTCCTTGCTGTCGTCCCCGTAAATAGAACCAAAACCCTGAAGAAGGTACGCCATCTTTATACCGTCCCACTTGACTTAAAGGTAAAGAAATATTGCTAGTTTGATTTTCCCTTTCCGCCTCCCCTAAAGGAGCAGTCACAAAGGATTCTTCCGGTCCAGTGATGGGTAATTGGGTTGTTAAATAGTAATATTTTTTTGACTGGGATTGCCATTCCGACTCTCGCGCTGGTTGATAAACCCTGAGTTCGGTGATTTCTTGGCAATCTGACTGACAATTAGGACGCTGGCGTAACACTGGTAATAGAAAAGGTTTGGGAGAATTATTACCTGCATCACTCAAAGGAATAGTCTCACCGGCTTGTAACTGTTTTTGCTGGAGACTAGCAGTAATTTCCCCTATCGTTTGGGGTTGTTCTCCACGGGATAAAGAAATTCTTGCCCATGCTGGTAACAATTGATTTAAGCGTCCCAAACCAGAGGGATTAAACATAAATAAAATACTGATCCAACCAAGGGTAACTAGCAAACCACCACTAGTTAACAAAATTGCGATCGCCATCATCCCAGGTAGCCAACTTCCCTGTTTTTGGGACTTTTTCAGCAATTTGGGTTTTCGTCGATCGCTCTGATTGGTAGATACTTTTCCCTTAACCTTAAGTAACCTTTTTTGCAGTTTTTTCACCTTTTGTTTACCAGTGGCAGAAGATTTATGATGCTGTGTTTGTTTTTTATATGGTTTGGGAGATGGATTAGGCGAGCAGTTTGCCATGCTATTTATCAGTGAATATAATGCTTTTTTATATTTATGATTATTCTTTTATACTCGCATAAGCTATAGATGACCAGCACATATAAAGTCTTATTTAAGACTATTTCAGTAATATCCCCCATGCCATTTCTGGATTATTTCCTATAAGCTCATCCGTTGAATGTGTGCGTGCAGAGTATAAAAAGTTGAAGAATAGTAAAGTCTGCGTTATTGGCGGTTTGTTAGTGGCGATGGTCGGTGGACTATCGGAGAGGACACTAGCTATGCCTGAGGAAGCAGCACCATCTATAGAGGTAGCTGATATTACCACCTCCTCTTCCGCCGATGATGTATTATCGGATGCCAAAAATTCCTCATTAGATCAAAAACCGATGGAGCAAGTAACATCGGTTTCCCAACTCAGAGATGTACAACCCACAGACTGGGCCTTCCAGGCATTACAATCTTTAGTAGAACGTTACGGTTGTATTGCGGGTTATCCCAATCAAACCTATCGCGGCAATCGGGCATTAACGCGATATGAGTTTGCTGCTGGTTTAAATGCTTGCTTAGATCGGGTGAATGAGTTAATAGCTACAGCTACTAACGATCTAGTTACCCGCGATGATCTAACAACTTTACAAAAATTACAAGAAGAGTTTTCTGCTGAATTAGCAACCTTACGGGGTCGTGTGGATGCCTTAGAAGCCCGTACAGCAGAGCTAGAAGCCAATCAATTTTCCACTACCACCAAACTGAAGGGTATTACAATTATTGGTTTTCAAGGACGTACTAGTAACCGAGCGGATACCAATAAGGATGGGACTAGGGATACCGAAGACCCAGGTACTAATACTAATGTAATTACCTTTAATCAGTTATTCTTAAACACCCAATTTAGTCCCCGTGGTTATTTGGTAACAGGTTTATATGCTGGTACTGGGTCAACTTCACCCAAACTCAGTAGTGATTTTCTATTGGGCTACGAACTATTCACCAACAGTAGTTTCATCGTTAATCACCTGCACTATCACCATCTAATAACCGACAATTTAGCCATGATGGTAGGTACAGCCGGTGTTGATATGTTATGGGCTTTCCGGGGTCCAAACCGGGAAGAAAGTGCATCCAATGGACCTTTATCATGGTTCGCTCAAAGAAACCCTATTTTAAATGTAGGATTTAATGGTGGCGGTGTAGCTTTTGATTGGCAATTTACTAAAAATGCTAGTTTACAGGCAATTTACACCAGTTTGAACCCAGGAAATCCAGGCTCGCGCAGTGGATTATTTGATGGGAATACTACCACTGGAGTGCAATTACTACTGACACCTGCTAAGACTTTAGATACCAGCCTCTATTACGTTAATAATTACTCTAGCAATGGAGAGTTAGTTCCTCGTTTAGTGGGAGAAGGAGTAGGAGATTTTCGTTTAGCCAATGACGCGCCCTTACAAACCAATGCCTTTGGTGCAACAGTCAACTGGCGTGTTTCTCCTCAAATTACTTTAGGTGCTTGGGGTGGTTATACCAACTCCCGCATTCCTGGAGAATCGGGAAATGTAGAAACAACTAATTATATGTTTTATGCCAATTTCCCGGATCTATTTGGTAAGGGCAATTTGGGCGGCATCTATGTCGGACAACCACCTAAAATCACCAGTAGCGATTTACCTGTAGGCAAAAATATACCTGATGTTGTAGCAGGAGGACCCGGTGGACAACCAGGAACTACGACACATATTGAAGCGTTCTATCGCTGGAGACTAACAGATAATATTAGCGTTACTCCCGGTATTATCCATATTATAGAACCTGGTCACACTCCAGATAGTGATTCAATTACTCTTGGTATTGTCCGCACCAGTTTCACTTTTTAATTTATCTAGCATCGATTAGCATCTACCGCTTTCATCAGCTATGTATTAAGTTAATGTTTTCATAGCTATAAACTGGATGACAAAATTTGTTAAATCATCATAGTTATATGTTTTTTCAGGCTTGTCACTCTTGCCCGAACCTACCCAGTCCAGAGCATAAACTTGATGATTTTGCCCTAAGACAAATATGTTTTTGTACCAGTAATCTGTTGATGCACCAGCGCCATGAATAAGTATAATCGGTGTTCCATGTTCACCAACTTTCCAGTAGCGAGTATTAATACCTTCTATATTAATGTAATTGTCGATTGGCATTTCCATGAATATTTACCTTGGAAGCAGCATTCTAAATTAAGCTAATCCCCTGAATTTAAGCAGGGGATTTTACGTTGACTGTTGATTGTTTACTTCAATTTAGCCAATAGTTAACGTTAATGGCGACGGGGGCGGCTTTCCTAGGGCAAACACATCTAAATGACTCTTGACAAAAACCCTGGTAAATGTGTCAACGAAAAAATTACGATTGAAAGTTTGATTTATTTTCCGATGCTCAAAGCGATGCCTGCGGCGGGCTACGCCAACGCCTAAAATATTGTCAATCACTGGGCGTTAATGCAATTATTTTAGACCTTATTCATATTGAGGTATTATTGAGGTTTTCGGCTCATTGCACCCGATTCAAATATGCTTAAATTCACATAGTCAGTTTTCTGTCAATGGGTAATTCATAGAACTTTTTGTATGAAATACATTAGTGCCGCTGCACGGAAGTCACGCATTCACGCATTCAAAAGTACTGTGTTTTCTAGCTTTGACCTTTTATAAATGGTTGCGGCCTTTCCGCCGCGACGTATTAGTGTATGACACGATAATTTAAAAATACTTCTCCTTCAATTTTATTTACTGCCAGTAATTCTAAACGTGGTGCGAGGTGTGTTAAGAATCCCTGACCTTCCACTGGTGTGGGTGCAGTAACGCCGCCTAAAATTAATGGGCAAACTGTTAACCATAACTCATCAATTAAATCTAGTTCTATCATTCCAGCGACTAAAGTACCCCCTCCCAAAACTGCTAAATGTTTAATACCAAGAGCGTTAAAATGCATTAAAGCTGCTGCAATGTCAATTTTGCCCATTGGTGTTTCTAATACCAAAATCTGATGGAATTTACCCTGAGAGGAATGAACTGTAGATTGGCATTGCTTCCAAGCATCTGCACCCGTAGAAGAGGTTAACAACCATCTGGGAATAGATTGGGAAAAAAAACGAATTTGCGGATCTATTTGAGCCGATTTTGAAACTACAATATGAATTGGCTGTGGTGGCAGACCCCTTTGTTTTCTTTGTTGCAGTAATTTTGGATGAGATACAGTCAATGTTGTACCATAAGACCGGAGTGTACCAGCACCAAATAATACAGCATCAGCAACTGCGATCTGTTGCTCTAAATGGAATTTATCCACTGGAGAGCCAAATCTAGCTGGCGATCGCATTGCATCTGCTATTTTGCCATCTACACTCATTGCTAATATTACTGTTGTATGGGGACGATTGAACATGAAAATCTGCAAAATCCTAGTTTTTTAATTATCAATTTGGTTTGTGAGCATATTAATGTCACAATTAATTCCATTTACGCGCCCATTACCCTAAGTACATTTTGGTATTTCCTGCAACATTAAAACATTAACAAATATTATGCTCCGATGGTAGTTAAAAGTAATTCTTATGATTTAGCAAAATACCTACGACAAACCGATTTAATTGCATATCGTGGTTGTTATGGTTTGCATTATGCCAAGAGAGACAGCTGATGTCTAAGTCGCGTCAATCATCCTTTCGGAGAATTTTAGTGTCGAGAATCTTACTAATATTCGTGCCAGTATTATTAGTAGGAGAGATTCTTGCTTTAAATAAAGCTCGTTCTAGCCTCTTGGCAACTGCTAGGAAAAATTTAACCGCAAGTGCGATTTCTCGGAGAGATGAAATTTTAGCAGCGATCGCATCTCTGAAAACTAGTTTACAACTTGCCAGTCAAACAGTCCCACTAAAAACAGGTTCCCTTCCCGAAATAGAAGAATTTCTGATTCAGTTAAGTAGACAATTGCCTAACCGCATTCAATGTATTCAGCTGACAGATGTACGCAATGGTAATCTGATTAATAGCACATGCAGCGATAAGCCCATCGCCCAGCTGCAATTACCTTTGTCTGATGAAGGTTTTCAGGTTGCAACCGTATTAAGTCCCAAGCCAGGAATTACAGGTAGAAGCAATCAAGGCAGTCAATTACAATTACTGCTGTCTGTACCTGTATATAGCTCCACAGGGGAATTAATCTATGGTTTGAGCGTACAATCGGTGGTTTACCAGCAGAAAACGGAAAAACCTGGTTCTCTGATGGGTAATACTATCATCATTGCCGCAGATGGCACTATTTTAGCTCATCCTCAAATAGAAAAAGTAGGAAGGGATATCGCCAAAATCACAGATGAAGCTAAAGTTCAAAAAATTATTCAAAACGCGATCTCAGGGGAAAATAAACCCATTAACTTACATTTAAAATCGAGTGGGGAATCTATTGTAGGTTACGCAGCAATTCCCAATATTGCCAATATACAACCACAACAGCAATGGATTGTTATCACTTTTACTAGCTTAGATAATGCATTGTTGGGTTTAGAAGAAATTACACTGATTTTAATTGTGTTGACGGTGGGTTTAATCGCTGCGAGTTTGTTGACATCACTATATGTGGCTCCATATTTAGCTCGTCCAGTAGAAAAATTAAGGGATTACGCATTAAACCTGCATCTACATCAAGAGATAGAACCAATTCCTCATGATTTGGAAATCCGGGAATTTAATCAATTAGCGCAAGCACTAAATCAAATGGTTGAAAGACTCAAAGCTTGGGCAGAAGAATTAGAATTAGCTTGGAAAGAAGCGAAAACTGCTAATCAGGTCAAAAGTCATTTTTTAGCTACCACTTCCCATGAATTGAGGAATCCCCTGAATATTATTATTAATTGCATCCGTTTAGTTACAGATGGCTTATGTGATAGTAGAGAAGAAGAAATGGATTTTCTCCAACGTGCAGATGAAACAGCTATACATTTATTAGGAATTATTAATGACATTTTAGATATATCTAAAATAGAAGCTGGAAAACTTTCAGTGGTTACAGAACCTATAGATCTGCGAAAATTATTGATGGAAGTAATTAATTTACAGTCAGTAAATATTCAACAAAAAGGGTTACAATTACAATGCCAATTAATTGATCAAGAAATACCTGTAAATGTAGATCCAAGCAAATTAAAACAGGTAATTATTAATATCATTAGCAATGCTACTAAATTTACAGATGAGGGCAGCATTAGTGTGAATGCAGAAATTCAACCCTCAGATACAGATAAATCTGTGGTAATTGTCACGGTAAAAGATACAGGAATTGGTATCGATCCTAGTCAACAAAGTAAATTATTTCGCCCATTTGTCATGGTAGATAATCGTTCTACCCGTAAATTTAGCGGTACGGGTTTAGGATTAGCCATTTCCCGTAACTTAATAGAACTGATGGGAGGTAGTATTACTTTAAATAGTGAAGGCATTAATCAAGGTACTACGGTAACAATTACTTTGCCCTTAATTAATAAATCCCTGTTATCTCCACCACCAATCGACTCAGATAATTCCTCTGACGATAATGGAAACGAACCTCCACAAAAGATGGAGGCATCTAGCAATAATGATAATGTAAATGAGGAAAATTTAGGGGATGTACTTAACCCTACTTCCTCTTACTTCCCTGGGATCAAAACCCCTATTTAAAATAGTTAGGAGAATCCCCAAAACTAATAACTAATAAAGAATTAAATTCCCTCGCTATGAATGGAAGAAACACCTTTAACTACCGGGATTTAAACGAAAAAAAGTCCAGCATGAATAATATAGTAGGTTGGGTGGAGCGGAGCGTAACCCAACACAGATTTTTGGGTCAAAAAATATGAAAAAAATTGTGAAGGGGATAGTTTTAGGTTGAGTTTGCAAATATTTTTGTTAAACAATGTCTGTTTTAGTTGGCATTTGTTGGGTTCTACTTTGTTCCACCCAACCTACGAGAGATTGCTCACTCCCTCACTCCCTCCTTTATGAGTGTTTCTTCAGAGCTTAGTTTGAACCGGAATTGTTTTACCTCCTAGTTGGAGAGAAGTTGTCAACGCAGACAGGATTTTGACTAACTCTGTACCTACCCAACCAGATGAAACCTCTACAGGGTTCTGCTGGATAATACTGCTGATAAAGCGGGAGCAAACTTTTTGCAATGGTTCTTCTTTGGGTATTTCTAGCACTTCTTGCCTCTGGCTCCCAGGTATAAATTGCTTGTCTGACTGCTTCAATTCGCCATGTAGCAGGGTTAAAGGGGCATCCGGTGACATTTCATCAAAAATCAAACTACCACGGCTTCCTACCACCGTTAAGCGTCGCTGCTTATCTGGATTGAGCCAACATAGATGAATATATGCTTGAAAGCCATTACCATAGTTCAGAGTTATCCAGACTAAGTCTGCCAGTCCTGGGGGTGTATTACCTACTCCCCATTCTGCCTGGGGTTGCAACCACACCGTACCCTTTGCCTGTACGCTTACAGGTGTTTGATTTAACCAATGATTAAAAATAGCAATATCATGGATAGCTAAGTCCCACAAAGCATCCACATCTTGGCGAACTGGTCCTAAGTGGGTGCGACTGGCATAACCATAACGTAAATTGCCCAATTTATGACTATTAACAATTGCTTTTCCTCGTTCAACTGCTGGATGAAACAAATACGTATGGTCAACCATCAACAGTCTTTGTTGATACTCAGCTAGTCGGCAAAGTTCCTGACACTCTTCCGAGTCAAGGGTTAAGGGCTTTTCGGCTAAAACATGATATTGCTGTTTGAGAGCATCTTTAATCAAAGGATAATGGGTGGAAGCTGTGGTAGCTATAACTACTGCTTGTAAGTCTTGAATTGCCCCAATATCCTCCCATTGGGTTGTCAGTAAGACACTACTATCTAACTGAAATTGCTGTTTAACTGCCCCTAATTTTTCTGGATGGTGATCGACTATTGCTACTATTTGGGCTTGAGGTTGGTTCAAAAAATTTCTGAGTAAATGTACTCCCCACCGTCCCACACCAACAAGGGCAATTTTAATTGGATTCATTGATTGTCAAGGCTGACTACAAACTAATTATCAGCACCCAAGCAATGGTTTGTTCTCAGGATTTTTGCGGATGGTCTATAGATAAAAAAGCTACCTTTGCAGCAGCTTGTTCCGCAGCTTTAATCGAACGTCCTTTGCCCTGACCTAGTTTTTCCCCATGTAACCACACTTCAGCGATGAAGCGTTCCTGATTATGTGGTGGTGAGGGTATTTCTACCACTCGGTATTCTGGTAAAACTTTAAATTGGGCTTGAGTCCATTCTTGTAAAGCGGCTTTATAGTTTAATCGGGCAGGATCGCGGCGAATTTCGGCGGCAAGTTTGCAAAAGTGATGATCCAACCAGGGACGGATTAAATCTAAATTATTGGTACTGAGATAAAGAGCGCCAAGAACAGCTTCAAAAGCATCTGCCAACCGGGATTGTTGACCCATGCGATCGCCGCTAGCACTACCAGCTACTAGCAAGTATAATTGTAAACCATATTCTTTGGCTAACTTGGCTAAAATGCGATCGCTCACCAATACAGAACGAATGGCGGCAAAGTCTCCCACCGGAAAATCTGGGTAATTTTCCCATAAAACAACCGCTGCCACTAAGCGTACTACCGCATCCCCCACAAATTCGAGTTGTTCGTAATTTTCTGAGTCAGAGACAGAAGGATGGGTAAGTGCTAAGTCAAGTAACTCCCACTTTATCGGTGCTTCTAGTGACAAGCCTAATTTTTTAACTAAAGTTTCGAGTTGCCGTTGACGACGTGGATAAGCAAGTTTCATTAAATCATCTTGAATTATAAAATTGCATCTGCTCTAGTAAGGGACTTGGGGAAAAAGGGAATGAGTAGGGGCGGGGTTTCCCCGCCCGGATGGAATGAGGGAAGGAGTAGGGGCGGGGTTTCCCCGCCCAGAAGGAGGGAAATAATTTTTTGAGCTTGATTCAGTTAAATTTAAGCAATTGGTAGTAAGTACTTTAGTGCTTATACGAGTACTTTATCGCTCACTACGAACCTCGTAAACTTTTATTTTCTAGAATACCCAAACACATATATTGCGGCATTCTCAACAAGACTAAAAAAATTGGGTTTTTCAACACAATATTTAGGATTTCAACATTAGTTAGTTATTCTCAATAAACCCGGTTTTGAACACAGGTACAAGATGTGAATAAAGAAACTATTACTAACTTTTGTTAAGTAGCCACAAGAAAATTTTGGATTGGAAGGAGAGAGTTGGTAGTAAGCCGGGTTCTGTTCTCATTAGCAATTAGCATCTGAGGGCGGTTATCTATCTGGGATGCCTGTTACCAGACACCTCTAGCGGCTCTAATTTTACGGAACTGGTAAAAGACCAACCATAGTTCCTTCGACCTTGCTCCCAACCGGGGTTTACCGAGCCAGCACCTCTCGATGCTGCTGGTGCGCTCTTACCGCACCTTTGCACCCTTACCCCACACAAGTCAAAAATAAAACATCAAAAGTCAAAAGTAAGATTAGTTCCTTTTTACTTTTTACTTTTTACTTTTTACTTGAATAGGGGCGGTATTTTTCTGTGGCACTATCCTCACGATCGCTCGCACTGGGCGTTACCCAGCAAGTTTGGTCTTTCGGGAGCCCGGACTTTCCTCAAACTGGTAATTGATACCAGTCTGCAACCGCCTACGCCTACTCTCTCGTGACACTCCTACACTTCCCTGGTGGGTAAGTGTAAGCTTCTGCCGGAAATGATCCTTGCAGAAATTCGTTCGTGGTACTCCAATTGTTTCCCACTACCGCAGTTTATAGTCAGGCACGTGCCCCTCCCGACTGTAGTTTCATGGTAACCCAACACAAAGATGTAAATCAAGGCACTATCCCCACTCCCGCGTTGACCGTCGGTCAACATGGGTCAGAGGATGCACCTTGATTTTCCAAAAATTCATCTCACAGTCCCCTTGCGGACGAGATGTGAGGCTTCTTTTAGATTTGGCTAACTTAATGGTTAATTTTTCATTGTGGTTCACTTCTTTTTATTCCAAGGTAGGGCGTAAGTCCAAGGGAGTTTACGGATCACAAAGGGGCAGTTAATAATGCAAACTGGGGGAACATTTTGACCTTGAGCGACACCGTAAGCTGTTTTCGATGTCCGCAGCACCAAATCTAGGGAAAAGTTAAATTCCTCTTTTCTCTGCATGAAGTTGCTATACTGCTTTTTCTGGTCTTTTTTCCCCTCTTTTAGTTTAGGAATATTAACTATGGGATCTTCAGGGGAGTAGGTACCAGTTTCTTTATCCCGTTTAAATACATCTTCTGCGGTGATTGATTCTTTGAGTGTTTTACCAGGGACAATTAAACTAGGTATTTGGGGTACGGCTAAATCTCGAATCAAGTCGGGAGATTGGCGAATTACTCGCCTGCTGCGTTTATCAATGCCAACAATAGAGCTATTATCCCAATCGACATAAATAGCTACATCATCAGATTTGTTTTTGATACTAATTCCTAAAGTATTCGGTTCGTCTATGGGATACATCCCTTTTAAAGAGAAGGAAATCTCCATTTGTTCTTCCAACTCTTGTTGTTTGAGCTGTTCGGCAATAGTTTTTTCCGGATCGAATTCTATCTTCATTCGATCGGAAATGGAGTCAACCATGCGATTAAAGGTATAAGTGATGCCGATAATGTAAAGTGTCAACACCAGTAAGTCTAATTCGCCATTGTTCATAATCTAAAATGTAAAACCCCCTGTAAGCTTACCTCCTGGCTAGAAGCACGGGGGCTTTCGCCATACCGTCAACTAGAGCGAAGGTTTTCAGTAGCCCTGAGATAACTAACGATGATATCAGAGTTCTCCAATAAGCATATTAGCTCCCGGACCTCGAGGATGGCTTACCCGCGCCGGACAAATCCGGTCTGGTTC
>JAAUYI010002547.1_pt1 | contig 18322 bp, 13 predicted proteins | sample 7278041 | NCBI WGS metagenome assembly JAAUYI01 (sample SAMN14350216, study PRJNA611818) | marine sediment metagenome | isolation source: surface marine sediment (0.6m) | place: French Polynesia: Moorea | collected 2018-08
CTGATGCTCCTGTCCCGGGGAACGGGTGTCGCCGCGAGCGCCGGCGCGGTGCTATTGGCAACCGTACCTTTACTGTCCGTCGCCCGAGGCGCCATCGATCTCGTTGTATCCGCCGTGCAGAGACCGCGACGCTTACCGAAAATGGATTTCAGCGACGGTATTCCCGCAACTGTCCGCTCCGTGATCGTCATGCCGACGATGCTCAACAATCCGGAGGGTATCGACGGCAACCTGAGGTCACTGGAGCAGAACTATCTCGCGAATCCAGATCCGTCGCTGCGCTTCGTTCTGCTGAGCGACTACTGTGATTCGTCGCAGGAAGAAAGCGCCGGGGACCGCTCTCTTCTTGAACACGCGGTCCAGGGAATCGACCTGTTGAACATGCGCTACGGCAATGACGCGGCGCGGCCCTTCCTGCTTTTCCACCGGCGCCGGTTGTGGAACGAAAACGCCGGGCAATGGATGGGGTGGGAGCGCAAGCGCGGCAAGCTGGAAGAGTTCAACGCTCTGCTGCGCGGAGCGACCGATACCAGCTACACCCTGATGCATGGCGAGTCCCTGCCCATGGCGGAGATTCGCTATGTCATCACGCTGGATGCCGACAGCTACATGCCCCCGGGTACTGCTGCGCAACTGATTGGCGCGTTGGCTCACCCACTCAACCGGCCACAGTTTGAGGAAGGGAGCGGAGAGGTGACGCATGGGTCAACGATCGTGCAACCGCGACTCGAGGCAAATCCGGTAACCAGCGCCGACACACTGTTCTCCAGGATCTTCGCCGGCGACACCCTGCTCGACCTTTACTCGAACGCCGTTTCCGATGTTTATCAGGACCTGTTCGGAAACGCCATCTACACGGGAAAGGGTATCTACGACGTAGACGCATTCCGACGTTCCACGCATGGGAAGATAAATGAAAACTCTATCCTCAGTCACGATCTCCTGGAGGGATTGTTCGGGCGCGTCGGATTGGCGACGGATGTGCTCGTGCTCGAAGACTATCCGCCCAACTACCTCGTCTACCTGCAACGACTGCATCGCTGGGTGCGCGGCGACTGGCAGCTGCTGCCCTGGCTGTTCCGGCGGCGGCTCGAGGGGGAACGCTTTGCTCCCGGTCTGATCGGCCGCTGGAAAATTTTCGACAATCTGCAGCGCAGCGTCCTGGCTCCGTCCCTTCTTCTGCTGCTGATGGGTGGATGGCTATGGCTGGCCGAGAATCCCGTGCTCTGGACGCTCGTGTTCGCGCTGTTTCCCGGGCTGCCGATCCTGCTGCGTATGGCCTTCGCCCTGCGTACCAGCACCTGGCGCTGGGGTACGGTGCAGTCCAGCGTGCGCAACCTCGCGGGTCAGGCGGGCTCGGACGCAGCGCGCTGGATACTGAACCTTGCGTTCGTGCCCGCGGAAGCCTTCATGGTCGTCGACGCGGTGATGCGCACCCTCACCCGGCTGTTCATCACCCGCCGCGGACTCCTCGAGTGGTCGTCTGCCGCGGTCGTAGCCAGCTCCGTGGGCGCGGCTCCGCCCCAGCCAGTTTTCTGGCGCACACTGTTCGGCGGTCCCCTGGTTGCCTCGCTCGCATGCCTCGCCATCGCCACGCTCCAGCCTTCATCGCTGCCTGCCGCCGCGCCAATGCTGTTGCTCTGGGGTCTATCGCCCTGGATAGCTTTCCGCCTCAGCACGCCGAAGCCGAAAGAAGTGAATCCGGTTCTCGAGGCGACGGATCATCGGCTGCTGCGCGATATCGCCCACGACACCTGGCGCTTCTTCGAGCATTTTGTGGGGCCGGATTCTGCCTGGCTGCCCCCTGACAATGTGCAGGAGCAGCCGGTGCGCATTGTCGCCAACAGAACATCGCCGACCAACATAGGCATGATGGTGCTGTCGACGGTCGCCGCTTACGATCTGGGATATCTGAATCTGCAGCAACTGCTGTCGAAACTTTCCGACTACCTGAACTCGGTCGGCAAGCTCGAGCACTACCGCGGGCATCTGCTGAATTGGTATTCCCTGCCCGATCGCAGGCCGCTGGAACCTCGCTACGTATCCACGGTGGACTCCGGAAACCTGGTAGCCGCGCTGATCACGGCCCGGGAGGCCATCAGCGAATCCGCAGATCCCGCGGAGCGTGCAACGACGACGATCGCGGGACTCGCCGATCGCCTGCGAGCGATGCGTCGGGTTCTGGTTAACGAGAAGATCGTAATGTCGACCCCGGCGGGACGCGAACTGCACGCCAGGCTGGAGCGGGCGCAGGAGCAGCTGGACGAAGCCGACTGCCCGTTTCAGGCGGCGCGACAGCTTGCGGACGACTGCCTGCAGATCGAAGCCGCGGTGCTGAAGTCCGTGGAAGAGTACGGGGAGGGCTGGACCGACGAGATCATCGGCGACTTCCGGGCGGCCGACCAGCTCGCGCGCCGGCAGGCCGCGAGAATTAACACCCAGGCCGCCCTCGACGCGCCCTGGTCCGGGGCCCTGGCAACAGTCCCGGCAGACTTTCCCCGATCGTGCGCTGAAGAGCTGCAGAGACTGCTCAAGATTCTCCCCCAGCGGGTTCTGGTACCGCTGGCCGTCACTGACCTCGATGCAGCGCAGCTCTGTATCGAGGCGCTGCGCGAAAAGGTGGCGGACAGCGGCAGCGAATCCGACGGCGATCTCACGGCCTGGCTTGAATCCGCCCACGCCGGGGTAGAACAAGCGCGTGAATCTGGCGAACTCCTCGACCGCACCCGGCGCAGACTGCTGGGCGTTATCGACACCCTGATTGCCGGAACCGACTTTGCGTTCCTCTATGACCAGAAACGCAACCTGTTCCGCGTGGGCTACAACGTCAGTACCGGCGAGTTCGACGGCAGCTACTACGACCTGCTCGCGTCCGAGGCGAGAGTTGCCAGCTTCGTGGCCATTGCCAAGGGCGACGTTCCGGCCCGGCATTGGGTGCACATGGCACGACCGCTTACACGCCTGCACGGCCTGCGCATACTGTTGTCGTGGAGCGGCACAGCATTCGAATACCTGATGCCCCGGCTGTTCATGCACAACCCTTCCCGCGGTCTGCTCAGCCAGAGCTGCGAGGGCGCCATTCAGCAACAGATTAGAAGCGGGAAGGCGCAGGGAACGCCCTGGGGCGTATCCGAGTCGGGGTTCGCCCAACTCGACGCGCACGGTCACTATCAGTACTACGCATTCGGCGTTTCGGGGCTGGGCTTGAACTGGGATCAGGGCGAGCGGCTGGTCATTGCTGCCTACGCCAGCGTGCTGGCGCTTCCGTTCCGTCCCAGGGAAGTAGTCCACAATATTCGCCAGCTCATTAGTATCGACGCCTACGGTCACTTTGGCCTGTACGAAGCCGTCGATTTCGGAGCCGCCGATCAACCGCACCTCGATCGCCCCGACGTCGTCCGGTCCTACATGGCTCACCATCAGGGCATGATCCTGGTGGCGATCGCCAATGCGTTGAACCGCGATTGTATGCTCACACGCTTCCACGCCTATCCCGCCGTCGCCAGTGCCGAATACCTGCTCTACGAGCGGCTGCCCCGCCGACCGGAGGACCACGTGCTTGAACGACTCCCTCCATCGCTGCGCGAGAAACGGGGGGCGGCCCCGGTAGTTGAAGAGTGGACGGTTGGCGACGAGGCGGGCGAGTTCGCGGTGCTGTCGAACGGACGCCTGTCCTGTCGCCTGAGCCATCAGGGGTCCAGCGCCCTTATCTGGCGCGGAAACTCTGCGACACACTGGGACCCGGTCGGCAGCGGGCCCCTGGGCGGGAGGCGAATCTACATCACCGATCACGATCGCCGGAGCACTCTGCTCGCCCTCGGCGCGTCGCCCGCGGGCACCGCAATGCGCGCTCTGTTTGCCCCACACAAGGTGGAGTTCCGGGCAGAGCGAGACGATCTGCTCGTGCGGACAATGGTGACTGTCGCTCCGACCGCGGATGTCGAGGTGGTCAAGGTCGCCATCACCAACAACGGCGCGAGGACCCGGCGCCTGGCCATCACCAGCTACTGCGAGCCTGTTCTGTGCGCCGCGCTAGCCCACCTTCGCCACCCTGCTTTCAGCAAGCTGTTCATAGAATCGGAAATCCTGGCGGACAACGACATCATCCTGTTCCGGCGACGTCAGCGGGATGCACACGACACGCCCATGTGGCTCGCCTGCAAGACCCTGCTCAGGCACGGCGAAGGGCGACTTGAAATCGAAAGGGATCGAGGCGTGTTCTTCGGTCGCGCCGGTTCACAGGCCGCGCCTCGGCTGCTGCGTACCTGGCAGCGGGATAGCGAGGCGGAGCAGCCAGCTAGTCTGGAACCGTGCGCCGCCCTGACCTGGCACGTTGAGCTCGACCCTTATACGACGCGAGACTGTACGTTCCTCACCGCCGTAGGCGACAGCCGTGATTCCGTCCTCACGCAGCTGGCACGCTTCCCCGCCGCAGACCGGGTAGATTGGGCCTTCGAAGAAGCGGCCATGCACAGCGAGCGTGAGCTGGCGCTGACGCGCATCGACAGTACGGTCGTCAGAGAGGCTTTTCGACTGCTGGCTCATGTCATGTGGCCGCGACGCCTGCCCCATGTCGATCGCGGAAGCCGCCACACTACCGATCGAATCCAGGATGCGCTCTGGCGACACGGCATCTCCGGTGATCGGCCCTTGATCACGGCCGTGGTCGACAGCAGCGAAGACCTCCCCGCCGCGGAAGGCATCGTCAAAGCGCTCGCGTATCTTGTGCTCAAGGATCTGCTCGTCGATATGGTGTTTCTCGATGACAGCAAGGGTGGGTACGCCGCACCGGTGCTGGATCGCCTCAGGCGGATCGTCAACAAACACCTGCCGGGAACTAGGCACGCACCATCGGCCTTCGTAATCGCCGCGCGCAATATCTCGCCGGCAGAAAAGGACGCACTTATCTTCGCATCACGGGTCTTCTTCGACCTGCGGGGCATGGACGCCTCCGGTCTGCTTGCGACTCTGGAAGGACCGCCCACACCGCTGCCCGCTTTCGTACCACAGCCCTCGGCGCCGGTCGTACAAACGCCTATCGCCGACGTAGAGCTACCGGAGACGATCCTCCTTCGTCACTCGCTGGGCGGCCTGATGGAGGACATCGAAGGCTACGTACTCCTGGTGTCCGCGGATAGGCGGCCGCCCGCTCCCTGGTGCAACGTGCTGGCCAACCCGAATTTTGGCTCGCTGATCAGCGATACGGGCTCCATGTGCACCTGGTGGCAGAACAGCAGCGAACTGCGACTGACGGGCTGGTCGAACGACCCGGTGCTCGATCAGACCGGTGAGTGGCTGTGCATGCGCGACGAGGAGACGGGGGATGTCTGGTCGCTGACTCCCAACTCGAGTCATGGAAACGCGGAGTACAGAGTCGAACACCGCATCGGTGAAACGAGTTTTTCCCACAACCAGCAGGGACTGGAGCAGCAGCTGAGAGTATATGTGGACGCCGAGTTGCCGCTGAAGGTGCTTACTGTAGAGCTGCGCAACCGGTGGCCGCGTGCGCGACGACTGACGCTGACCTACCTTGCCGAATGGGTGATGGGGAACCGGAGGGAGATCAGCAGTCATCTTCTGCGATCGGAGCGCGACGCCGACTCCGGCGCGCTCCTGGTCCGGAACTGCTTTCAGCGTTCCGGAAGCGAGGCGCGCGCATTTCTGGGAGCGAGTCTCCCCGCCCACAGCTTCACTACCGACGGAGCCGAGGCCTTCGGCGATCACTGGTCCACTGGCGACGTACCTCCTGGGCTGAATGCCATCGGGTTTTCCAATAGTGTCGTTGCCAGCGTCCGCCCCTGCGCGGCGTACCAGGTGCATATCGAGCTGGAACCCGACGGCGTTGAACGCTGCCACTTCTTCCTCGGCGCGGCAGACTCGCGGGAAGAGGCACTGCAACTTGTCGCCAACGCGCGCCAGCCCGTCTGGGTCGACAAGCGTCGTACCGCTCTTCAGGAGCGATGGTCATCGATCCTCGATGTATGGCAGTTGAGAACTTCCGACTTCGCCACGGATGCGCTCGTGAATCGGTGGCTGCTATACCAGGTCACCGCCTCGCGGCTGTGGGGCAAGATCGGCTTCTACCAGGCGAGCGGCGGCTTTGGTTTCCGTGATCAGTTGCAGGACGTCCTGGCGCTACTGGATGCGGCTCCGCAGCTCGCACGGGAGCAGATACTGCTCGCCTCGTCGCGCCAGTTTCCCGAGGGTGATGTGCTGCACTGGTGGCACGAACAGCCACTGCGCGGCGTGCGTACCCGCTGCTCCGACGACCTCCTTTGGCTCGTCTATGCGGTTTGCGAGTACGTGGACATAACCGGCGACGTCGATGTGCTCGCGGAAGAAACGGCCTTCCTGGAGGGTGACGCGCTCGCCGACGGCGACCAGGAACGCTATGCCGAGTTTGCGCCCTCGGCGACGACTGCGAGCCTCTTTGAACACTGCTGCAGGGCGGTGGATGCGCGGGCCAGACGCGGAGCGCACGGCTTACCTCCGATCGGTAACGGTGACTGGTGCGACGGCCTCAGCGCGGTGGGCAAGGGCGGCACGGGCGAAAGCGTGTGGATGGCCTGGTTCCTGATCGTGGTCTATCGCCGCTTCGCGCCGCTATGCCGAATCATGGACGATGGCGCGAGGGCCGAAAGCTACGAGGCACTCGCCGCTGAACTGCTGGCGGTCACGCGACACGCGGCGTGGAGCGGCGACTGGTATCTGCGTGGGTTCTACGACGACGGCACCCCCTTGGGGGCTCCGGGCGACGCGGAAGCAGAGATCGACCTGATCGCCCAGTGCTGGGCCGTACTGGCCGATCGCGATCATCCGCAGAGCGCTGCAGCCATGCGGGCCGCGAAAAACAAGCTGGTCGACGACGACAACCAACTGATTCGATTGCTGTATCCGCCCTTCGATGCAACGGAGCGAGACCCGGGTTACATCAAGGGCTATCCGCCCGGCGTGCGGGAGAACGGCGGGCAATATACGCACGCCGCCGTGTGGGCGCCCTGGGCCGCCGTCGAAATGGGTGACTACGATGCGGCCATGCGCTGGTTCCGCTGGCTCAATCCCCTCGCGCGTACGGACTCCGAGGAGTCGATCGCCAGCTATCGACTCGAACCCTACGTTCTCCCCGGCGACGTCTACAGTACCGGCGCCATGGTGGGGCGCGGCGGCTGGAGCTGGTACACCGGATCGGCGGGGTGGCTGTATCGCCTCGTCCTGCGCCGGCTGCTTGGATTCCAGCGACGCGGCGAACGGCTTTACCTGCGGCCCTGTCTTGCTCCGGACTGGCCCGACGTGGAAGCGACGCTGCGCTTTGCAGCGAGCGAGTATCGGATCTGCCTGCACGATCCCGGTTGCATTAGAGATGAGCGGTGTTCTATCGCCTGCAACGGGAAGGCCGTGGCAGACGATTTCATCACGCTGGCATCGACCGGTCGTTTTCGCTGCGATGTGTTCCCCGATGAGAATTCGCGTGATCGATGGCTTGAAGGACAGCCCGATGCGGCAGCCTGACGCCGGTATGGAGTCGTCGTGTTGGCCCAGCGCGCTCTAGGACGACACTAATCCGCCGCACCCTAGGGCCCCGGGTTATCATCGAAGAGTGCTGGAGCGATAGGACAAGGAAGTGATGGCCCCCACGTCTCCTCGTGACCGCCGGGTCCGACGGGTGCTCGTCATCGAGGGCAGTGCCAATTTTCTGATCCTGGTGCTCAAGACTGTCGTCGGACTTTCGACAGGCTCATTGGCGATCCTCGGCGATGCCATTCACTCGCTAACGGATGTTGCCAACAATATCGTTGCGTTAATTGTCATTCGACTGTCCAGCAAACCGCCCGACCGCGAGCATCCCTATGGTCACCGCAAGTTCGAGACATTGGCCGTGTTCGGCCTGGCGGCCCTGCTCACGGTCCTCTCGGTTGAGCTTGCACTGCACGCCGTTCGCCGTGACGAGCCCGAGATTGCCCATGACAGCGCCGGTCTCGTTCTTATGCTGGGCGTGCTCGCCATCAACGTTGCCCTTGCGGCCTGGGAGCGAGTTTGGGCAAAGCGATTGAACTCGGACATTCTCATGGCGGACGCAAGTCACACAGCCGCCGACATTCTCACCACCGTCGTAGTGATTGCGGGGTGGCAGCTGTCCGCGGCAGGCTATGCCTGGTTGGACGCGGTCTGTGCGATTTTTGTCGCGGCATTGGTACTGTATCTGGCCTTTGGGCTTTTCCACCGTGTGGTCCCGGTGCTCGTCGACCACATGGCCCTGGAACCCGAGACGCTCGTAGATGTTCTTCGAACGGTCCCCGGGGTGACGGAAGTCCGTCGAGTCCGCTCGCGATGGGTCGGAACCGCGTGCGCGGTCGACGTCGTAATCGCCGTCGATGCGAAACTGACCACTGATGCATCGCACGATGTCGCAGACGCGGTGGAAGCGCTACTGGAGAACGAGTTCCAAGTTACAGATGTGTCGGTACACATCGAGCCCTACCAGGCCTGGTCAAACAGGCCGCTGTAAATGCCGGGCTTCGCGGAACATGAGGATCGCCTGGAGCGCAAATCCGCCGATCATCGCGACGAACACGCCAAGCGATGCGTTCGCGCTCATCCCGAAAGCATCCGTGACGAACAGGATCGCGGCGATCGGCATGATCGTCCGGCCGCCCCAACGCATCAGCCACGTGACAAGCCCTCGCTCGGGCAGCGTGAACGAGAATGCAATCAGGGAAAAGGCTGCAAGGTGTAGTTTCATCCCCGAAACGAAGACATGCACAGTGATCCGTTCGCCGCTGATTTCCTGTCCAGAGCCAGCGAGACCGAGCGAGCCCAGCATGAGCAGATTCTCGGACACATCCAGAACCGTGGTAGCGAGGATGCCGATCCCGCCAGCCCAGGCGGCAGGCGGGCAGCGGTCACGGAAACCAATCACAGCGAATCCGACTGCCCCGGCATAGGAGAGCGCAAACAAACCATCCAGAAACAGCGCCGTGCGCAGTTCCGGGTCGGCCGCCTGAAGAAAGGCCGTGAATGCTTCGGGGGCCGAAAAGGTCTCAAGCGGATCCTGCGCCGCCGTGCCTGATGACGCGATAATGACGGCCGTACCGAGCAGCATCAGCGTAAGCGCGAGCATGCTGAACACGCCTGCAGCGCGTAACGAGGACGCGTCAGTCATGCCACAAGCTCCGGCGCATCAGCGAACGCTCAGATCTCTACGAGTTCTGTGTGCCCAAACCCCTTGCTGTAGTCGAGCACGGAGACAATGCAGGGCTCAACCCGATAGATAACGGGAACCTCGCCCTCCATCACCGACTCATACTCTGGAATCTGCGGAAACTTATCCAGCATAAGCCGGGTGACTTTCTCCTGCTCGTGAGCATCGGAAACGCGATGTGCCGTCGCTGCCATAGAAAGCCCTTCGATATCGTCCCACTTCGAGTAGGCGCGGTTGATGGTAATAGATACCTTGCTATTCGACTGTATGTTGCGCGCCTTCTGCGCGCTCTCAGCCGTACCGAAATAGATCGTCATTCCATCGTTGACGTAGCTGACAGTCGTTGCCTGGGGATAACCATCGGGCCTCACGGTTGCAATGGTCATGTCATCGACGTCATCGATAATAGACACAATTTGATCGCGGATGGCTTCTTGCATGTTTCGCTTGTCCATCGGTTATGGAATCGACGACGAGTCTACGAAGAACTCCATCAAGCACCATTCGGACTTCTACTTAGTTGGCCTAGCCTTCTCGTTTTTGTCGGGATGCTCGCACTAAGACTGTGCGCGGCTTTCTACCTTTGGAAGAATCGCTACGAAGAGCTCGGTGAAGCCGCGGCGTTTCAAACGACTGGCATTTCAGTTCACGACACTCTGTTCAATATACGCATCGGCCTTGCGCCATAGCGGAAGCAAGCGGACTTCAATATCGTCGATTGCGGCGCGAGCAAGTGTCAGCTCGATCGAGTCTTCAACTCGGACTCCAAAAAAGTTGTCCCATAGCCGATTTGGCGCCACGGGCTTCTCACCAAGACTGGCCAGCGGCACGCTGAAGCTATCCCAGTGAATCAGGTAGATACGCGCGGGCCTGGTGTGACCGACGACCTCATCCCACCATTGCGTCTGGTAGGCGTCGCTTTGTGTCGCGATGCCACCGATGCCCAGGAATACAGTGTCTGCCCGAACGCCAGCCAGCGAGCCTGGTTTGAAGCCAGCGCTAGCCTGGATGAGTGCGCTGCCTCCCGGGTGCTCGACCACGATCGAGTAAACCTTTCCCCGGCGATACGCAAAGGCCGATGCCGGTGGCACCAATGGTTTTTTAACCGTGAACTCGGTTTCGAATCCTGCCCAGAGCGAGTCTTCTGGAATTTCGAAATGACGGGTTTCAATCAGCGTCACGGTGAAGTCGCCAAAGTGTAATGTCTCGCCGTCTTCGACGATCTTGATCCGCGAATCCGGCACGCCGCCACCGCGGGCGATATTCGCAGTGGATTCCGAACCAACCACCAGCGCGCCGGTGCGCTTGGAGACTTCAGCGACATCCATCGCGTGGTCCATGTGTGAGTGAGCGGCAATCAGCGCCGCAACATCGGGATCGCCCAGACGTGATAGACCAGCATCAATTGCGTCTGCGTCAGGTTGGATTTCGCCGAACAACGTTGTTAGCGTCGACGGTCGGGAAAACCAGCCGTCGACCATGATCTGCGTCTGACCATCGGAGAAGAGTAGACTCGACGTGCCGAAAAACTGGACCGTGACGGTCCTTCGCGCAGGCGCTGCGTGAAGTCCATCGAACTCCGACAGGTCAGTCCGTGTATTGATCAGCCATACGAGCCAGATCAGCAATAGTCCGGCGATGCTTAAGACAACGAAGCCAGCCCTGATAAGAAAGCGCACAATAGGCCGCAGCTCAGTTAACCGATCTTCGCCACACGCCAGATCAGCATCGCCACCCCGATCGCAATCAGCACGTAGGGCGCCAGTGGTTTGTCCGGGCCCATCAGATGCCAGGTGCCTGCGAGCGCAAAGCCTATTCCAACAATGATCCAGAAGCCTTCGACCGGCAGGTCAAACAGTCTGCGCGCCAGTTGCATACCCAGGGTAATCACGGCGACACCAAGCAGACCGATCCCCACGCCCACCTCTGCCAACCAGGCCGTACCGACCCAGATAAAGAACAGCGCCCAGCCAATCGCATCAAACTTGCTGGAGCGATGATGATGATGGAACCACCTGTCCACCTGCTGCCAATCGGGCTCGCCGTCCGGCCCCATGCACCATTTACGCCAGTCGGTCATTGTCGTCACCAGAGACTATGCGCCGGAGCCCGGCATTCGGTCGCCCATCGAACACCAGTTCTCCATCGAACAAAGGCCGGATAATGAGAAGTATGCGCCAGCCAGCAGCATCGCGGTCGCAAGGACAAACGCGACAATAGCCAGACTCTGACCGAGGGTCCTGATTCCGCCCGCAGTCTTCCCGGAGGACAACAGCAAAAAGTACCCTACGGTGGCCCAGAACATCGCCGGGAAGAAGCTCATAAAGAAGCACATCGCCAATCCTTTCCTTCACTGGTGACCATATTGACTGGCGTGCCATCAGAGTAAATTCGGAATTGTACGTAGGCATGGCAGCTGTGAGCGGTAGCCCGATGGCCGCTGGCTTCGGCATCTACGTATCGTCAAACGTCTGGCAGCGCGCTAACGTTGATGCGGTCCGCTTCCTGGAGTGTGCGCATGCCGATTAATCTAGAAGCAATAGATCTAGCCGCTGATGTGGTTAATGCCCGGTCAGTGTTGATCGTCATTTGTCCCGTGTGCCCGCAGCTCAGCTTTGCCATGCAAGAGGACGAACCCTGGTTAGACGTGTTTAAGCACGGCCTGAAGACGGCGGCGCTTGAGGATCACATCAGAAGCATCTGCGACCCGCTCGAAGCGCGAGGCGCGCGAACCGGTGTTTTCACGATGCGTCTCCCACTGCCCATGATGTGCCTCTGGACAGAAGGGCAACGCAGGCGCCTCCTGAACCGCGCCAAAGATTTCGAAGTCGTGGTCGTATTGGGTTGCGACTCCGCCGCATTCACGGCGCAGCACGTACTGAAAGATTCAGATTGCCGGGTAATTCTGGGAATGCGGATGATCGGCATCACCAACGCAACCGTCGCTCACCGTTTTCCTTTGAGATTCGAGCTTGAAAAGACGACTCGAGTGCAGATCGGTCAACTTGGAGAAGAGGATCATCATGAGTAGAGAAACAGAGCAATTCGCGTCCTATCCAGACAAACTGAAGCATGTAATGAGAAGCTCTCAAACTCTGGCGGCGGCGCAGCCTGCTGTCATGGAGACGTTTGGAAAACTTCGACAAGTCGCGGGAGTCTCTGGCGCCCTTGACCACAAGACCAAAGAGCTTATGGCGCTGGCAATCAGCGTCACACACGGCTGCGACGACTGCATTGCACACCATGTTCACGGCGCGATGGAAGCCGGGGCGACCAGGGAAGAATTCGCAGATGCGCTCGGGGTAGCGGTGTTGATGGGCGGTGGACCCGGCATGATCTACGCGAGCCACGCAATAGAAGCAGTGGATCAATTTTTCGAAAGTGCCGAGTTGTAATCTCTCAATAGGTTGTTCTCACACTGAACCCCTCGCCGAAACTTCTTTACTATACTGAACGTGCTGGTTGTGATGACCGTTTTCGGGTCGGTGGTTCACATGCGAGTCAATGCACTTCCGCACTATGATCAAAGTGTAAACACTACGGGTTGTTGCCCCAGATTCAATCCAGATGGTTGGGACGGGCAGCATCTGCACTTCGAGAACAAGCTCTTTCTACGCGCAACCACGAAGAGCTTTATGCACATACCGGTCAATATGGGCCGCGTTTTCACCCGGGTCCAAACCCATATCGAAGAGACCGACGCGTTCAGCCCTGAGAACTGTATTGTGCTCAGCAGAGATCTCTCAGCCTGGCAGGCCGAACATCTGTTCTCTGTTTCCAAAGCGGTTCCGGACGAAGAGTCCGTTACCCTCACTGGCGACTACATTACCAAGGTCTTCGAAGGTGCTTACCGCGAAGCAAAGAACTGGTACGAGGACATGCAGAGCCTGGCCAAGGCAAATGGTAGTGCCTATGAAGAGATCTACTTCTTCTATACGACCTGCCCGAAATGCGCCAAAGCCTATGGAAAAAACTACATCGTAGGTGTTGCCAGAACTTAGACAGGGCAATGCCCAGCCTGGCTACGGCAGCGATGATCTGTTCACCAGGAGTTTCGGGAACGCGGACGCCCTGGGACCGGCGCTACCCCTGCATTCTCCAGCTACCGTCGGACTGACGGCATGCGGTGCCATACAGTTCCTCGTCCGACCCGCCGATCGTCGCTTCCACTGTGTATTCACGGCAAGGGCCCGTACCGGATTCGAAGGTTCGCGTCGGCGTTACACGGTATACATTTCCGGTGTCTGGATTCACCCAGCTTGACGCAACCCCGGTCCGCACGTTTTCAAGGGCGACGGCGGTGTTCAATCGATCAGTGTCGTCCATCGCGCGGCCGATCGTCCCGCCGATGGCGGCTCCGGCGATGGTACCGACCATCGTCGCCAGCACCTGGCCGCTGCCGCCACCGACCTGATGGCCCAGCACTCCACCGGCGATGGCCCCAATGAGAAGACCCTGCTCTTCCTTTGTGGGAACCGAACCGCAGCCTGTCAGCAGTAGAATGCCAGCGAAGACCAGCACTCGTGTGCCCGGCGCCATATTCTGCACTATATCCAAGGTGAAGCCCCCCGCTCATATGTCTGAGATTCACTGAGCCGCGGCATTCAGGAAGTTGTCTGCCACAGCGCCGGATACGAACCGTTTTCAGACAGTAAATAGTGTTTCAACGGAAAGGATAGAAGGTATTTCCCCCTTTGCATCAGGTATTTTCCTGGCTGCGCGCCCATCTTCCAGACCTCGACACCGATGTCACCTTCGACACTTATGCTTTGGTGCGAGATGCCTAGCTGCAGCGTCGCACTTATCTACGAAAGTGACCCGTCACCCATCGATTACGAGACACCCATGGAGGAGTGAGCGTTAGCTGAGCCTCAAGGCGATGCAGTGCTGGCCCTGCTATCGCTCGCGTATAATCGCCTCAATCTGGCGAAGCTGAGCCTCGTTCACCGACTGAAATTTTCCCAGCACACACGTGCCGCCGCCCCACCAGGGAACGCCCCATCGCCAAGGCCAGCGCCTGTACCAGGGCCACTCAAACCAGTCCGTGGGAGTGAATGTGTCCAGTTCGCACAGGCTCATGGCGAGTGTCCTGCGAAGCACGAGCACGTCGGCATGGCGAAGATCAAAGCACTGGCCACGTAGCGTATTGATCCATTGACGCTGACCCCGGCCGTAAAAGAGGATTCGCCGCTCGTCGAGGACACGAAAGTCGCTGTATTGCGTAGTGGAAATGCAGCGCTTCACCTCGACCCCGTCATACATCACCTGCCCGGCCTCAAGAACAGCCGCAATTTCGGCCTCCTTCATCTCTCGTACTTCGCGTGCCCGCTCCCGCTCCGCCTGCGATGAGCAGGCGCAGCAGGCGGCTGCAAGCAGTACTGCCGCGGCACACCGAAGAGAGTCGTTCATGAAGACCTCCTTTGCGGTGGGGGACGCATCGATTCAATCACACCGTATCGACTCGTTTTGCCATTGCCTCGCGGACGGGAGCGATCGTCCCGCGGCTTGCGCTAAGCGGCGAATTCCTGCGCGACCTGGGGCTTACCCCATTTGTCATGACGACCGGTTCACGCGGCCTGCACGTTGTGGTTCCGCTGGACCGCGGTGCGCCATTCAATGTCGTACGCAACTTCACAACCAGGGTCGCTGCGGCAATCGCCAGGCGCTCCCCGGACTGTCGCTCTGATCTGCAGAGATAGCCCGTGTGTATTGCGCAGCGTATGAGGCTCAGAGGACCGCAAGCTCTGCGTTGCTCATGCAACCCCCGTGGGTATCGCGAACTATCAGCTTTCGCTCGATATCCCTGATGATTTGCCTGGAGAATTTTATCCCCGTGTAAGACTCCGCGGACCCCAGCCCGCCAGGGCTGAACACGTTGATCTCCATGAGCTTGTTGCCGGCGATATCCAACCCGACGAGAAACATTCCGCTCTCCAACAGATGCGGGCGAACGGTATCGACAAGGGCGATCATCTCATCCGTAACCTGAGCTGGCTTTGATGTTGCTCCGGCCGTCAAGTTGCTGCGCATGTCTCCTCCGCTGCGCACTCGATGAATGGCCGCGTAAACGCCGCGTTCCTCAAGAGGTTGGCCATTGAGGACGAAGAGCCGCGTGTCTCCGTGGATGGCTTCCGGGATGTATTCCTGCACCAGAATATAGCCCTCCCGGGCGATGGTCGCGACAATCTGATTTACGTTGGGCGCATCTTCCGGCCGGAGCAGAAACACGTTGCGGCCACCCGAGCCGTGAAGCGGTTTGGCCACTACCGTGCCACCCATCTTTTCACGAAACTGCTGCAGGCGTTCTATGTCTCTACAGATGATGGCGCGAGGTCGCGCGGTCGCGGGGAACTGCTGCAGGAAGAGTTTGTTAACGGCCAGGAACAGTCCGTGTGGATCATTCAGGACAAGCACACCGCTTTGTGCCGCCAGGCGCCCGAAGTTCATACCCGCAAGCCGCGCCCACGGACGATGGATAGCATCTTCCGCAGGGTCGTTTCGCAGCATGATGACATCGACACGGCAGAGATCCAGGTCTTCGGTCAGCGCTCCGGCACCCTGTACATCCCGGAGGTACGCACACACGCTGAGGTGCCGGCTACTGGCCGCACGTCTCGCGGAGGCATGGACGCGTTCGTCGTCTCCGTAGCACAAATCAGCAACACTGACATACCAGCATTCGTGCCCCAGGCGCGATGCCGCGAGAGCGAGGTGGGTCGTGGTGTAGTCCGCCCACTCTGTCTCTATGCTATTGACGACAAACGCAATCTTCATCAAGCGTTGTTCAACATGTTCGTAAGCGTAGGGTTCAATCGCAACGCTTGCAGCCGGCGAGCAGCGTCGGCATCCCGTAGATAGCGCGGCTGCAGCGCCAGCGGTTTAAGCACCTCGCGCCAGCGGAGTTCCTCGAGAAAATCCAGATGCTCCAGTGCGATTTTGCCGCAATACAGCAGATCCAGCTCCTCGTTTCCGCAGATGTAGTGAAGGAGTCGCACCAAGCCACGAAGATAGATCACGTCTTTGGTGTAACCTCCGCCGCGATAGACCCGCATGGTCAGATTGAAGGCGGTGAAAGGACGAAAGTTGTAGTGCTGACGTAGCAAATGGAAACACTGCAGAAAACTGTCGCCTCTGTAGATGGAATCCACAGCGATCACACGCCCCGCGAGCAGCTGCAGTCGCGAGGGACTCAGCCCCGCACTTAGATACTCAGCCAGTACAGCGAGCCCTTCCTGCAGCTCCTCGTAGCCCGCCATTCCGGCGTGTAGCTGCTGCAGCGGCTGTTTCTTGCCGTTGTGATACGTCAATACATGCGTACCAATTTCGTGGTTCAAGGTGGCGGCAACCCGGCGCGTGGACACGCGTGCATCAGTGCCGATCAGGAAGTCCCCACGGGAGACGAGGATCCCCGAAATGTCATCACGCACCTCGACCCGTGAATTCAACGCAGGGTCAATCTGCTGATAGTGCGCCAGTTCTTCCCTGGCAATCTCGGCAAACTGAAACGCCGTCAACTGCTCGCTCTCGTTCTGCTCGTTCGCCGGTACGCGGGCTATCAAGTCTTTGGCCGTTTGCACAAGTGTCGGATCAGGAGCCCCGAACAATTGCAGGCTCCCGGGCAGAAAAGCCTCACTGTTGCGATCCCGAAGAAGCGATAGCTGACGGTCCAGTTCATCTCTTTTCTCAGTCAGCATGCCTTCCAGCGCCGGATCGCCGACTCGCTCCAGGGGGATACTGAACAGCTCGCGTTTGAGCAAAGCCGGATCTACCCGGGATCTCCGGTAGTGAAAATTGGGAGACTCCTGAAACCGGCTGTTCTTGAACTCCAGCCAGCATTCCCTCGCATTCACAGGCGTAACGTGCAACAGCAGATCGAATTCGTCGCTGATTTCTGCGAGTCGTCGGTCCGCCTCCCAAACCGTTCTGGTCAGAGCCCGCGGACCCAGCTCATGGTAGTGGCGTGGACGATAGGGCGTATGCTGACGACTGAATCGATAGCTGGCCGTCTTCAGCGCGAGCGTCATACCCCGCCGTAGCGCTCTAAAGGCGTCAGGGAGCGTCGCACCCGACTCGTCGAGATGAACCGGGGAAATCTCTACACCGATCAAACTACAGGCCAGGAGTGCCAGTTCATCGTCATCGAGGAGAGGATTCAGACCGGATGGTGCACATTGGCTGTCGAAGCTCACTTTGACATCGGCGACATTTTTCCGCAGCTGAATCTTTCCCAGATCACGTGCCAGCGTATGCACCACATCGTCAACGTTGCCATGCCGTAGCGCGTGTACGTGAAATCCAGGATGGGGATAGTGGTCGCGATCAGAGACTTTTTGCTCATCGAGCCAGATCTCTATGATCAGAAAGCCGCCGAGCCGGCTACTCTGCCGCTGTACTATGGCGTGGAGTAACGCACCAACTTCGATCGTAGAGTCGAGGACAAGATAGGCCGCCTGTCCGTGGAGCAGACGTCCCGTATCGCTATCTTCTTTAGGGAGACGCGCCACACACAGTTGGGGCAAACAACGGTCGATGTAAAGCCGGCCGCCGCCGGGCAGTTTGCAGTTTACGGGATGATCCTGTCCGAGCTTGTCACTCAACTCATTGATCAAGCACGTTGATACGCCACTGGATGAGACGTTCATAGCCTGTCGAGACTCTCCCGGATGCCCGGCAACGTACTGGCCAGTGCGTGACGGATCGCCTGCACCTGTACAGGATCACCAAGACCACACCACTCATCCATGAAAAACTTCTTGAACTCTATCGCCAGGAGACAGGCGCTATCCGGATAGTTTTCGTGCGTCCATTTGGCGAACTGGCGACCCTTGAATTTGACGTTTTCTCGCACATCGAGATGTCGACCCAGAAAATCAAAATTCCGTAGATCCTGAATAAAGCGGTCAACCAGGCCGCCCCAGCGCTCGCGGTCCATAGTGCCCGTTCCGATATTGACCTCCGGGTTTTCTTCGTCCGTCTGGGGAACTGCTCCCGCGCCACCACGTCGGAAGTTGTAGGCATGCAGGTCCAGAACAACGAAGCGCTGATGCCGCGCCTTCATGTCATCGAACAGCTGTCTCAGCTCTTCGTAAAACGCGTCGTATTCTTCCAATGAGCGCAGGATCA
>JAAUYI010177176.1_pt1 | contig 18304 bp, 6 predicted proteins | sample 7278041 | NCBI WGS metagenome assembly JAAUYI01 (sample SAMN14350216, study PRJNA611818) | marine sediment metagenome | isolation source: surface marine sediment (0.6m) | place: French Polynesia: Moorea | collected 2018-08
AGTCTTTGAGCACAACCTGGTCTGATTCTGCAGTGCAGGAGGATTCAACGTGAAGAAGACCCAGCTACTCGCTCTCTGTCTCCTTTTCAGCTCGCTCCTCGGTTCCCCTGACCCGGGCCGATCGATGGGGCCGGTGGAAACATTCCCGTTCGGGTCCGAGTTTGAAGCCCAGGCGTCGCTGTGGATCGCGGAACGCAACACGGTGGTGCGGGTCGATCTCGAAGAGGTCGACCAGGTCGAGGTCATCCGTTTCGAAGACACCGTCGCGTTGCTCGGAACCGATGCTTTTCGAGGCTCGGTGTGGGTCGTCACCGCCCGCTCGGTGTCGATCCTCGATTCTCGGGGGGCCCCGCAGATCGCGTTTCGCCTGCCGCCGGACCTGGGCGGCGAACCGACTGCCCTGGCGGTCCACGAGCTCGACGGCAGCGCCTGGCTGGCGGCCGGCGAAACCCTGCTGAAGCTCCATCCAATCTTCGGCCAGGTGCAGCGGGTCGAGATCGGCTCCCCGATCAGGGGCCTGGCCCTGGATCCGAAGGGCAGCCGCATCTGGGTGGGGACGGCAGCCAGCGAGGTGCAGGCGCGCGAGCTCGGCGAAGGTGCTTATCTCGAGAGTCTCGGGCCGTCCGAGTCCGGGGAGCCGCCCGCGGTCACGTCGGTCGCTGCCGACGTTACGCGGGGGGATCTGTGGGTCAGCTTCGGGGAGGTCACTCACCGCTATGACCCGGAGGGTGAGCGGATGATGAGCCGACCGGCGGGCGGCTATCGCGAGATGCTGGTGGCGGCTTTGGGGGCCGAGGAGCATGGAGTCTGGGTAATCGAGGGCAGCCAGTTGAGCTACGTCGACAGCCAGGGCTCGACCCAGACCATGATGGTGCCGTTCGGGGAGAATCCGTTGGTGACCATGGCGCCGGACCCGATGACCCAGAGCGTCTGGGTCAGCGACGGCACCGGGTTGGTGCGCTACAACCGCCTGGGTTGGGAGCTGGAGCGCTACCAGGTGGGACCGGAAGCCGAGATCCGGGACTTGGGCCTGATCGCCACCCTGGAGGATACCGTGGCTCCGTCGCTGCGCTTCGCCGGTCCACGAGACGGCGAGACGATCCGGGGCCAGTGGCCGTACCTCACCTTGGAGTACGCGGATCACGGCTCAGGGATCGATCCGGACACGGTGGAGCTGTTCCTCGACTCGCGTCCCGTCAACGCATATTGCAGCCGGGATCGGGAGCGCGCGGTGTGTCGTTTGCGCCGACCGCTCGAGTCGGGGGGCCATACCTTGAGCGCGACGGTGGCCGATTTCTCAGGCAACGTGTCGTCCCCGGCCCGGATCGAGATTCGGGTCGAGGAGGCTTCGGAGGAGACGCCGGACTCGGAGAGTATTCTCCCGGTGCCGCCGCCGTGGACTCAAATGGGCTATACGCCGCGGGTGCGGGCGCGTGGTGTCCGCAGCAATACCCCCTTCGTGACCACCGAGAACCTGGCGGCGGTCGACGCCTCGAGCGGCAACCTGACCCTGGCGATCCCCCTGGGTCAGGAATACCAGGTGGGGCCGACCCTCAAGTACTCCTTCCAGGTGGCCTACAACTCCAACGTCTGGGAGGCGCACCAGCTGTGCGGCTTCGAGGAGACGGATCTGTGCGGCATCGTGCGCAGTCGCTGGTTCTCGCTGCCCAATGCCCAGAGCAACGCCGGTCTGGGCTGGGAGCTGCACTTCGGCCGGCTCTATGCGCCGGATCCCCCGACCGGCATCTCGGGTCTTCAGGCCGTGCGCTGGCCCAACCGCGAGCCGAACAACTCGGACGAGAATCACTGGATGTACGTGGCGCCGGACGGGGCGACGCACCTTCTCTACGAGCTGGAGAACCGGCCGGCGGGTGCCTGGTATACCAAGGACAGCTCACGGCTGCGCCTGCGCCGGGTCCACTCCAACCAGATGGAGGTCGACTTTCCCAACGGGGTACGCTCGGTCTTTTTGAAAACCGGCAACACCCCGGACGGAACCAACTTCTGCGGTGGTGGCATTTCGGGCTGCTGGCGCCTGTCGGAGACCGTCGATCCGGTGGGCAATAAGATCACCTTCTCCTACTCGTGGAAAGGGTCGACGGAGACCTGGACGATCGGAGACTCCACCGGCCGCAGCCACACGTTGAAGTTCGCGATCAACACCGCGGCGACCCGGGGCGGCGACGGCAACAGTACCGTCAATTGGGCTACGCCGAACCCCTGGTACGGCGGTGTGTGGGACCAGTGGGGCGACGTGCGGCGCGTGCTGACCGAGGTCAACCTGGCCGCATTTGACGGCACGAGGGCTTCCCACGTTCTGGAGTATGACAAGCCCGCGATCGTCCGGGGCTGTCCGCAGCACGGGGATCTGGGTGAAGGGATCTTCACCACCGCGATCCTCAACAAGATCACGTCGCCGGGGCTTCAGCCCTACCACATCTTTACCGAGAAGCCGTCGGGCACGGCCGGAGGCTGCGATTCGTTGTCGGGCAAGGTGACGGAGTTGCGCACCCCGAGCCGTGGCCGGCTGTTGTTCCAGTACCAGAAGTGGGAGCACCCGACGATCTGCGACTACAGCCCTATGGCGCAGGACGCGGAGTTCACCTATGAGCAACTCGGTGTGTGGAAGAAGCACCGGGTCAATGCTTCGGGGGTGGCGGAGGCGACTTGGGTCTACTCGAACCAGCTGGAGTACGGCTCGGGGCACAGCCCGGTGATCAGTGGTCCGAGCTGCCAGCACGCGGATCGCCGTCGCACGACCATCGTCGAGCCGTTGAATGAGAATTCGAGCCCGAATCTGTGGAAGAAGACCGAGATTTTTACTTCGGTGGCCCAGGGTCAACAAAATCCGAGTAGTAGCGATAGTGTGAACAGCTGGCGGGTGACCGATTGGGGGCTGCCCTACGACAAGGACCAGAATCTGGCCTTGGGAAATGGCGGCGGCAAGCTCTTTCTGGGCCGCCAGCTGTGGCGCTGCACCAACTCGGCCGGAACCGCCTGTGGCAGCGAGCCCTTGGTGAAGACGTACTACCAGTTCGCCAACGAGTACCAGAGCTGCTCGAAGATCGCCGGCGATCGTCCGGACTGCTACAGCCGGGACTCGATCAAGCTGCGGGAGCGGACGGTCTATGGTGACGGTCACTACGTCGAGAAGAGCCACGAGCAGCCGGACGGGGCGGGCAACTTCGACCGGGTGACCACCCGCTCGGACTTCCAGGGAAACAAAAGCTACGGGCTCATCACCAACTACACGGTGACCGGTCAGGACTTAGGGCTCGCGAACGGCTACGTCCAGGTCGGCAACCCGAGCAGCTACCTACCGGGTGTCGGCGAGCCCTGGATCCTGTCGCTCTACGACCGGCAGACCACCACCGCGACCGGGCAGGCCTCCTATGTCAAGGAGTTCGACTTCGATCCTGACACCGGCCTGTTGGATTGCGAACGGGCCTGGAAGAGCTCCGGAGGCCGTTCGGGCCAGGACCTGGTGGTCTTTCTGGTGCGCGGCAGCGCTCCAGGCAATCTCGGCCTGCCCACCACCGAAACGGTGAGCGGCGGCGATGACGCCAATCTCGGCACCGGGGCGATCTGTCGCGTCGACAATTCAGGGACCGCCGGAGTGCGTTACGACATCCACCACGAGTACGAGTTTTTGCAGCTGAGTCGGAGCTATCTGTCGGGCTATCCCAACTGGTACCAGGCCGACATCGATCTCAACACGGGTCTGCCAGCGGTGACCTACAACGTCTCCGATCAGCCGACGTCCTACGGCTTCGACGCCCTGAGTCGTCTGATCTCGATCGAGCCATCGGCGTCGCTCGGGGAAGCGGAAACGGAGATCGTCTACTCGAATCCAGCGGGTGCCGATCCGACGATGACCGAGACCCAGCGGATGGGCACGACGCAGCACTACCAGAAGATCACCACCTACGACCACCACGGGCGGCTCAAGAAAGAAGAGGTCAGGCGTCCGACCGGCGGCATCACGCACGAGGCGACGATCAAGACCTACGCCTACGACGGTCCGGGTCACCTGATCAGGGAGTCGATGTGGCGCGACGGCGATGTGACCACCTCCAACGACACGGTCTACAGCCAGTTCGAGATTCTCGGCCGTCCGGAACGCATCACCTATCCCGACGGCAAGGTGGTCGATCGCGACTACGGCGCCGGCAAGAGGCGGCTGTGGGAGACGATCCAGCAGGTACGAACCTCAGAAGGCGGGTTTTCCTCGGCGACGACGAAGATCTACCACGACGGCCTGGGCCGTCCCTATCTGATCGAAAAGCCGGATGGTCTCTACAATCTGGAGAACACCTACGACGCTTATGGCCAGCTCATCCAGGCCAGGCGCACGGCCTCGGGCTTCTCACAGACTCGAAGCTACGTCCACGACGGTCGCGGCTACCTGGTGATGGAATGCCATCCCGAGCTCGGGTCCGTGAGCCCTGGATGCGTGGATTACAAGTACGACGCCTTCGGTCAGGTCAGAAGGCGTGAGGACGACGCCCGGACCCTGCTCTACGGCTACGACAGCGGGGCGCGTCCGGTGACGGTGTGGGAGGACCTGGGCTCGAGCGGTACCCGGCTGTGGAAGGAGTGGACCTGGGGTCAGAACAACGACACCGGTAATTTTCGCCGGGGACGGATCGAGACCGCGATGCGTCACAACTACCCCGTCGTGAACGGTGAACCGATCGGTGACTACACCGTGCAAGAGACCTACGTCTACGGCGGCAGCCTGGCGAACATCAGCCGTCGTGAGACGATTCTGCGGTTCGTCGGGGTCGATCAAGAGACCTTCTCGACCGAGTTCACCTGGACGCCCCTGGGCAAGCTCGAGGGCGTCAGCTATCCCGAGTGTGTGCCCACGGCGTCGAACGGTAGCCACTATTGTGGCGACGAGCCGGGCAGCGGCGACGTGTTGGCTCCGGATCTGACCCTCACCCAGACCTACAATCACGACTATGTGCGGGCGGTGACCACCAACTTCCCGCAGAGCCTGCTGCGTGCCGACTACGAGTACGCCGACAATCTGCAGATTGAGCGGGTGGCTTACGCCAACGGCGCGGAGAGTACCTATCAGAAAGATTTCTGGGGCATGCCGCGCCCGAGCAGGATCACGCACAAGCGGAGCTCGACGGAGCTCTTCAACAGTGGGCTCTACGGGTACGACGGCGCCGGCAACCTGTGGAAGGCCGGCGCGGACCGCTACACCTACGACAAGGCCGGTCGTCTGCTCTCGGGCACGGTCAAAGCCGCGGGGGCCTTCCGTCGGGAGGACTACCAGTACGACGCGGCGGACAACCTGATGTCGGTGAGCACCGACGGGGGTGCCGCTCAGCCCCACGTCTACTGGGGCAACACCAACCGGCTGCGCGGTAACGATGACGTCTTCTATGACGCGGCGGGTAACGTGATCAGCGTCGGTTTGCTGGCTTCTGGCGAACCCGTATGGGAGCTCACCTACGACGCCTTCGACATGCAGACCGGCTTCGTGGAGAATTCGGAAGGCCAGAACAGGAGCTTCGTGTTCGTGTACGGTCCGGGCGACTATCGTGTGACCACACTGGACGCTTTGACCGGCGAGCGGACGGTGACGCTACGGGACCTGGACGCGCGCGTCCTGCGGGAGTGGAAAGTCGGTGATATCGGCCCTCCCGCGAACTGGGCGCACGAGAAGGACTATCTCTACGGTCCGACGGGCATGTGGGCGACCCGTACCAACAGCGGCGAGATCCACTATTTCCACCGCGACCACCTGGGCTCGACCCGCACCATCACCGATTCGTTGGGCATCGCGGTCGGCCGCCGGGACTTCTACGCCTACGGTCGCGACGCCCGGGACGGCACGTCGCAATACGACGAGCGCATGGCCAAGTTCACCGGCCACGAGCGCGACCCCCACAACCTCAGCGACTACATGCTCGGGCGCACCTACGCCTATACGCTGTATAGGTTCCTGACCCCGGATCCGGCGAGGGATGGGTGGAATCTGTACGGGTATGTGGGGGGCAATCCGGTGAATGCGGTGGATCCGGATGGTCGGGTCGCAAAGGCTCTCAACGCCGCCGCACGTGAAGAGATTCATGCAATAGCAGGCGGGGATGCTTCTGCTGTGTCATTCCAGGATGATGGCACCCTGGTCGTCAGTGCAACACCCGAACAGCTTGCCGGAAACGCCGGCCTTGCGAGTCTGCATTTACTAGCAAATAGCGAGAAGGTCTTCGGACTGGTGGTTGGGTCGAATGTTGACTCGTCATCGGGATCCATAAGCCTGACTCAAGGAGAGGCGATGAACCTCTCGCGTACAGAAGATGAGCGACTGACGTCCCGAGGGCTGACTCAGCGACTCCCTCCGAAGGGTTTCGACGGTATCGTTGGGGTAGGTCTGAATGCAGGTAGCGTTAGGACAGGCAGGGATGACGGTCTTCCCGCAAGCCGTACCTTGATCGTTTTTCACGAGCTTGTGGAGAACTTTCACAAGACGGCCGGAGGTCTGCAGTACAAACCAGCTCATGCTGCTGCGATTCGAGCAGAGGAAGCTCTCCGAGCTCAGAGGCCTGAGTTTGAAGCGTTTGCGTTCGGCGCCGGGCCTTACATCAGGAGACTGCCGTGACCTATCTCAATGTGAGCCTTCGGGTGTCGGTATCTGCTTTCTCAGCATATGCCTCGAGGGATGGGATGCAGTAGAAATCCCTTGAAGATCCTCCAACACGGCAGTGAACACGAGCTGACCCTTCAGATCGAACCGAGCTGAGGAGATCAGTTGCCAATGGACCACCGCGATGATTGTGTCGCCGGTGGTTCAGTCCCCGTGAAGCTCCGCGATCTCCGCCTGCGATCCTGGGCGACGTTGCGCTTCAGGCTTTTTGTCTGGTCTTGACTTGATCCGACTCGGTCTTTGCGCCTTGTTCAAACTGAAGGCTGACGTCAGCGGTTTTGAAGCGTTTGGACAGGAAGATCAAACCTTCCCAGAGAAGGTCTGGTCGGATGAGTTGACAATTCTTGGAAATGAGGGTTCAAGACCATGGCTAGAAAGACGCTATCCGTGCTGATGTTGTTCACCAGTCTGCTGTTTGTTCATTCGGGCCCGGTGCGGTCGATCGGCCCCCCGGCTTCTTTCGGGACTGACTTTGAAGCCCAGACGTCCTTGTGGATCGCGGATCGCAACACGGTGGTGCGGGCCGATCTGGAGGAGGTCGGGCAGGTCGTGGTCATCCGTTTTGAGGAGACGGTCTCGTTGCTCGGCACCGATGCCTTCAGGGGCTCGGTGTGGGTGGTGACGTCCCGTTCGGTGTCGATTCTGGATTCGCAGGGAGCTCTGCGGATCACGTTTCCTCTACCGCGGGACCTCACCGGTGAGCCGGTCGCTCTGGAGGTCCACGAGCTCGACGGCAGTGCCTGGCTGGCGGCCGGTGAGACCCTGCTCAAGCTCCATCCGGTCTTCGGTCAGTTGCAGAGGGTCGAAATCGGTTTTCCGGTCAGGGACCTGGCCCTCGATCCGAAGGGCAGCCGAATCTGGGTGGGGACGGGCACCAGCGAGGTGCAGGCGCGCGAGCTCGGCGAAGGCGCTTATCTCGAGAGTCTCGAGCCGTCCGAGTCCGAGGAGCCGGTGACGGTGACGTCGGTGGCCGCCGATGCCGAGCGGGGGGACCTGTGGGTCAGCTTCGGGGAGGAAACTCACCGTTATGACGCGGAGGGTGAGCGGATGATGAGCCGCCCGGCGGGCGGATATGCCGAGATGCTGGTCGCGGCGCTGGGGAGCGAGGAGCATGGAGTGTGGGCGATCGAGGGCAGCCATCTGAGCTACATCGACAGCCAGGGCTCGACCCAGACCACAATCGTTCCTTTCGGTGAGGAGCCGCTGCTGACGATGACGCCGGACCCGATGACCCAAAGCATCTGGGTCAGCGATGGGGCCGGGTTGGTGCGCTACAACCGTCTGGGATGGGAGCTGGAGCGCTACCAGGTGGGCCCGGACGCTGAGATCCGGGATCTGGCGCTGATCTCCACCCTGGAGGATACTCGGGCACCTTCGCTGCACTTTGCTGGTCCGCGCGACGGCGAGACGATTCATGGCCAGTGGCCTTACATCGTCTTGGAGTACGCGGACCATGGCTCAGGGGTCGATCCGGACACCGTCGAGCTGTTTCTGGACTCACGGCCGATCGCCGCTCACTGCAGTCGGGATCGCGAGCGGGCGGTGTGTCGTCTGCGACGACCGCTCGAGCTGGGGGCCCACACCTTGAGCGCTTGGGTGGCGGATTTCTCGGGCAATGTGTCGGCACCGGCCCGGATCGAGATCGAGGTCGAGGAGGCGGACGAGACGCCGGGCGACGAGGACAGCCTGGTCCCGGATCCGCCGCCGTGGACCGAGATGGGTTATACGCCGCGGGTACGGGCCCGCGGCATCCGCCGGGACACGCCGTTCGTGACCACCGAAGGGCTGGCTGCGATCGACGCGACCAGCGGCAACCTGACCCTGGCGATTCCCCTGGGGCAGGAGTACGAGGTGGGGCCGATCCTCAAGTACTCGTTCCAGGTGGCGTACAACTCGAATGTGTGGGAGGCGCACCAGCTGTGTGGCTTCGAGGAGACGGATCTATGCAGCATCGTGCGCAGTCGGTGGTTCTCGCTGCCCAATGCCCAGAGCAATGCCGGTCTGGGCTGGGAGCTGCACTTCGGCCGGCTTTATGCTCCGGAGCCGCCGACCGGCATCTCGGGTCTTCAGGCCGTGCGCTGGCCCAACCGCGAGCCGAACAACGCCGACGAGAACTTCTGGATGTACGTGGCACCGGACGGGGCGACGCACCTTCTCTACACGCTCGAGAACCGTCCGGCGGGGGCGTGGTATGCCAAGGACAGCTCGCGTTTGCGGTTGCGGCAGGTGAACTCCAGCCGGATGGAGGTGGACTTTCCCAACGGCGTGAAGTCGGTGTTCTTGAAGACCGGCAACAGCCCAGAGGGCACCAATTTCTGCGGTGGCGGCATCTCGGGCTGCTGGCGTCTGTCCGAGACCGTCGATCCGTTGGGCAATCGGGTCGCATTTTCATACTCCCGAGGGGGTTCGACCGAGACCTGGACGATCACCGACTCGACCGGACGCCGGCACGCCCTGAAGTTCGCGGTCAACACCGCGGCGACCCAGGGCGGCGACGGCAACAGTACCGTCAATTGGAAGACGCCGAACCCCTGGTACGGTGGCGTGTTGGATCAGTGGGGCGACCTTCGCCGGGTCCTGACCGAGGTCAGGCTGGCAGCCTTCAATGGCACGGAGGCGATCCACACCCTGGGGTATGACAAGCCGTCGATCGCCCGCGGCTGTCCCCAGCATGGGGATCTCGGAGAAGGGATCTTCACCACCGCGATCCTCAACCGGATCACGTCGCCGGGTCTTCAGCCCTACCAGATCTTCACCGAAAAGCCGGCAGGCACCATCAACGGCTGCGATTCGATGTCGGGCAAGGTGACGGAGCTGCGGACTCCGAATCGTGGCCGGCTGCTCTTCCAGTACCAGACTTGGGAGCACCCGACGATCTGCGACTACGGCCAAGATACGCAGAATCCGGAGTTCACCTATGAGAGCCTCGGGGTCTGGAAGAAGCATCGCGTCGACGCTTCGGGTAACGCGGAGGCGACCTGGGTCTATTCGAGCCAGCTGGAGTACGGCTCGGGACATAGCCCGGTGATCAGCGGTCCGAGCTGTCAGCACGCGGATCGGCGGCGGACGACGATCGTCGAGCCGCTGAGCGAGAATTCAAGCCCCAATCTCTGGAAGAAGACCGAGATCTTCACCTCGGTCGCCCAGGGGCCGCGGATTCCCAGCAGTAGCGACAATCTCAATAACTGGCGGGTGACCGACTGGGGCCTGCCCTACGACAAGGACCAACCGCTGGCTTCCGGGGACGGCAGCGGCAACCTCTTCCTGGGTCGCCAGCTCTATCGCTGCACCAACTCGGCTGGCACCGCTTGCGGCTCACCGCTGGTGAAGACGTACTATCAATACGCCAGCGAGTACCAGGACTGCTCGAAGATCTCTGGCGATCGTCCGGACTGCTACAGCCGGGATTCGATCAAGCTCAGGGAGCGGACGGTCTACGGCGACGGCCACTACTCAGAGCGGATCAACGAGCAACCGGACGGTGCGGGCAATTTCGACATCGTGACCACCCGTTCGGATTTCCACGACACGCGGCGTTACGAGCTGATCACCAATTACACGGTAACCGGTCAGGACTTAGGACTATCCAACGGCTACGTGCAGGTGGGAAACCCAAGTAGCTACTTGCCGAGCGCTAGCGAGCCCTGGATCCTATCGCTCTACGACATGCAGACCACCACCGCCACCGGCCAGGCCTCCTATGTCAAGGAGTTCGACTTCGATCCCAGCACCGGTCTGCTGGACTGCGAGCGAGCCTGGAAGAATTCCGGAGGCCGTTCCGGTCAGGACCTGGTGGTCTTTCTGGTGCGGGGTGACGGAAACCACAATCGCGGTCTACCCATCACCGAGACGGTGAGCGGAGGCGACGACGCGAATCTCGGCACCGGCGCGATCTGCCGGGTCGACAATGACGGTCCCGCCGGAGTGCGTTACGACATCCACCATGAATACGAGTTTCTACAGCTGAGTCGGAGCTATCTGTCGGGTTATCCCAATTGGTACGAGGCCGACATCGACCTCAATACCGGTCTGCCGAGGGTGACCTACAACGTCTCGGACCAGCCGACGTCCTACAGCTTCGACGCCTTGAGTCGTCTGACCTCGATCGAGCCGTCGGCTTCGCTCGGGGAAGCGGAGACGGAGATCGTCTACTGGAATCCGGCGGGTGCCGATCCTACGATGACCGAGACTCGGCGGATGGGCACGACGCAGCTCTACCAGAAGATCACCACCTACGACCACCACGGGCGGCTCAAGGAGGAGCAGGTCAGGCGCCCGACCGGCGGCATCAACCACGAGGCGACGATCAAGACCTACGCCTACGACGGTCCGGGCCACCTGATCAAGGAGTCGATGTGGCGCGACGGGGACATCACCACCTCCAACGACACGGTTTACAGCCAGTTCGAGATCCTCGGCCGTCCGGAGCGCATCACCTACCCCGACGGCAAGGTGGTGGAGCGCGACTACGGCGCCGGCAAGAGGCGACTGTGGGAGACGATCGAGCAGGTCCGAACCTCAGAAGGCGCGTTTTCTTCGGCGACGACGAAGATCTACCGCGACGGCCTGGGCCGCCCCTATCTGGTGCAGCAGCCGGACGGTCTCTACAACCTGGAGAACACCTACGATGCCTATGGCCAGCTCATCCAGGCCAAACGGACGGCGTCGGGTTTCTCCCAGACTCGGAGTTACGTGCACGACGGCCGCGGCTATAGGGTGAGGGAGTGCCATCCCGAGCTCGGGTCCGCCGGCCATGGCTGTGTCGACTACGAATATGACGCCTTCGGTCAGATCAGAAGGCGCGAGGACGACGCCCGGACCCTGCTCTACGGCTACGACAGCGGGGCGCGCCCGGTGTCGGTATGGGAAGACCTGGGGGCGGGCGGCAACCGGCTGTGGAAAGAGTGGACCTGGGGTCAGACGAACGTTCCGGGCAACTTTCGCCGGGGGCGGATCGAGACCGCGGTGCGTCACAATTACCCGATCGTGGACGGGCAGCTGATCGACGACTACGCCGTGCAAGAGACCTACGTCTACGGCGGCAGCCTGGCCAGCATCAGCCGTCGCGAGACTCTCTTGCGTTTCGAAGGGGTCGATCAAGAGACCTTCTCGACCGCATTCACCTGGACGCCGTTGGGCAAGCTCGAGAGCGTCACTTATCCCGATTGTGTGACCACGGCGTCGAACGGGACCCGCTATTGCGACAGCGGACCGGGAAGTGGTGACGTGGTCGCTCCGAACCTGACCGTCACCCAGACCTACAACCACGACTTCGTGCGTGCGGTGACCGCCAACCTTCCGTTGTCGGCGGACTATGAGTACGCCGACAACCTGCAGGTCAAAGAGGTGTCCTACGCCAACGGCGCGAGGACCGTCTATCAGAAGGATCCTTGGCGCATGCCGCGTCCGCGCAAGATCACGCACTGGAAGGGCTCGACGAAGCACTACGGTAGCGGCGTCTACAAATATGACGGCGCCGGCAACATGTGGCAGGCCGGCTCGGACCGCTACACCTACGACAAGGCCGGTCGTCTGCTCTCGGGCACGGTCAAGGCCGCCGGCTCTGCGCTGCGCGAGGACTACCAGTACGACCCGGCGGACAACCTGGTGTCAGTGAGCGTCAATGGCGGGGGCCTGCAGCCCCAATTCTACTGGGGCAACACCAACCGGCTGCGCGGCGGCGCCAGCGACATCCTGTACGACGCGGCGGGCAACATGATCGCGGTCGGGGTGCTGGCCGGTGGCGGTCCCCGGTGGGAGCTGACCTACGACGCCTTCGACATGCAGACCAGCTACGTGGAGAATCCGAACGCGGAGAACATGCAATTCGTCTCCGTCTACGGACCCGGCGACTATCGCATCACCACCCTGGATGATCTGACCGGCGAGCGCACGGTGACGCTACGGGACCTGGACGCGCGGGTCCTGCGGGAGTGGAAGGTCGGTGGCCTCGGTGCCTTTGCGACGTGGGAGCACGAGAAGGACTACCTCTATGGTCCGACGGGCATGTGGGCCACCCGAGCCAACGACGGCGAAGTCCACTACCTCCACCGCGACCACCGGGGCTCGACCCGCACCATCACCGATTCGCTCGGCAACAAGGCAGGTCGTCGGGACTTCTACCCCTACGGTTATGACGCCCGTGACGGTTCGCCGCAATACGACGAGCGCATGGCCAAATTCACCGGCCATGAGCGCGATCCGCACAACCTCACCGACTACATGCTCGGGCGTACCTACGCCTATCTGCTGCGCAGGTTCATGACCCCGGATCCGGCCAGGGATGGATGGAATCTCTATGGCTATGTGGGGGGTAATCCGGTGAATTCGGTGGATCCGACGGGCCGGGTCGCGAAGGCTCTTACCGCCGCCGCGCGAGAAGAGATTCAGGCCATAGCAGGCGGGGATGCTTCTGCTGTGTCATTCCAGGATGATGGCACGCTGGTCGTCAGTGCAACACCCGAACAGCTTGCCGCCAACGCCGGCCTTGCGGGCCTGCATTCGGTAGCAAATAGTGAGAAGGTTTTTGGGGTGGTGGTTGGGTCGAGTGTTGACTCGTCGTCGGGATCCGTAAATTTGACTCAAGGAGAGGCGATGAACCTCTCGCGTACCGAAGATCAGCGACTCACGTCCCGAGGTCTAACTCAGCGACTCCCTCCGGAGGGTTTCGACGGTATCGTTGGAGTTGGTCTGAATGCAGATAGTGTTAGGACAGGCAAGGTCGACGGTCTTCCTGCAAGCCGTACTTTGATCGTCTTTCATGAGCTTATGGAGAATTTCCACAAGACGGCTGGAGGTCAGCAATACGCACCAGCTCATGCTGCTGCGAGTCGCGCAGAGGAGGCTCTCCGAGCTGAGAGACCAGAGCTTGAAGCGTTTGCATTCGGCGCCGGGCCTTACACAAGGAGACTACCGTGACACAGCTCAATTTGCGCCTTCGCGCCTTCGTCGCACTCTGTTTTCTAAGCACATTTCTCAGCACATCGTGCGCGGCCGAATCCGCCGACTCACCGCTAGAGGGGAAAGAGGTAGCTGTGAATGAGACGGTCGACCAGCTTTGTCCCCCAGCAGAAACGACGACCGCGTTGACGTTAGTGTCGACAACCAAGATCTCAGGGATCGTTGTCTACGACGAAGATCGGACGACTGGAGTCGCTGCGGATCCTCCCTTGGAGGGTGTCAGGATTGTTGTATTCAAAGGTGACAGGGCCAAGCCAGAGCTGCTCTTGACGACTCTCACCGACAGTCAGGGCCGCTTTCGCTTCGTCTCGGAGATCGAGCCGGGCGAGTACCTCTTGCTAACCTGCCTCGAGGGCTGGGATGCAGTAGAAGTCCCTTTGAAGATCCTGCAAAACGGCAGTGAACACCGGTTGACCCTTCAGCTCGAGCCGAGCTGAGGAGATCAGCCGCCAATGGGCCACCGGCGATGGTTGTGTCGCCGGTGGTTCAGTCCCCGTGAAGCTCCGCGATCTCCGCCGCGTAGCGGTCCTGGACGACATTGCGCTTCAGGCTCATCTTGGGCGTCAGCATGCCGTTGTCGACCGAGAACTCTTCCGCGATCAGCTTGAACTTGCGCGGCTGTTCGTATTTCTTGAAATCCTTGCTGTAGCGCTCGAGCTGTTCGGTGAAGAGCTTCTGGGTGGCGTCGTGGGCGAGGATCGCGTCGTAGTCGCCGCTGACCCGGTTTTCGCCGGCCCATTTCTCGAGCGCCAGGCGGTCGGGCACGATCAGGGCGACGTTGAACGGCTTGTTGAAGCCGTGAATGCACGCCTGGGTGATGAAGGGCGAGAGCTGCAAGAGCTCTTCGAGCGGTGCCGGCACCACGTATTTGCCGTTCTCCAGCTTGTACTGCTCTTTGATTCGGCCAGTGATGTAGAGGAAACCGTCGGAGTCGATCCGGCCGAGATCGCCGGTGCGGAAGTCGCCTTCACCGTTCATGACCTCTTCGGTTTCCGCGGGCAGATTGTGGTAGCCCTTCATGACGTTGGGGCCGCGGACGACGATCTCACCATCGTCGGAGTCTGAATCTTCGACCACGCTGGTATCGATGATCACTTCAACGCCTTCGATCGGCCGGCCGACCGAACCGAGCTTGCGCGCCGCCGGGTGGTTGGTCGAGACGATCGGGCTGGTCTCGGTCAGGCCGTAGCCCTCGCAGACGAAGATGCCTAGCTTGTCGATGAAGTCGCCGACTTCCGGCGACAAGGCCGCGCCACCGGAGACCGCATAGCGCAGACGGCCGCCGAAGCGCTCCCGGACTTTGGAGAAGATGACTTTGTCGTAGAGGCCATGCTTGGTGTCAGCCCACCAGGAGCTATCGCCTTTGGCTTCGAGCTCTTTGCGGTAGTTGGCGTTGGCCATCGCGGCGTTGAACAGGGTCTGTTTGAGGCCGCCTTCCTCGGCGATTTTCTTCTGCAGGCCGTCGTAGATCTTGTTGAACACCCGCGGCACGGCGTAGAGCACGGTCGGCCGCACCTCGCCGAAGTTGTCGACCAGTTTTTCGACCGACTCGGCGATCGCCATCGCGGCACCGCGCGACAGCATGCTGTGCAGCTCGCAGGTCTGGCCGAAGGAATGGGCCCAGGGCAGGAAAGATACCGAGACATCGGAGCTGTCGACCGGAAAGATCGCCGAGACGCCGTTCAGGTTCGAGACGATGTTCGAATGGGACAGCAGCACACCCTTGGGTTTGCCGGTGGTGCCGGAGGTGTAGATGAAGCCGCAGATCCACTCAGGATCGATGTCGACGGTGTCCGCCGGATTGGCCTTGCCGCGCGCCTCGAGCGCCGCGAAGCTCGCGTCATCCTCGGGTGGCAGGGCCATACAGAAAACGTGCTCGACATTGCCGACTTTGCTGTCGCCGGACCAGTCGCGGATCTTTTCGTAGATCGGATAGGTGGAGGCGAGCAGCACTTTGGCCCCCGAATCGGCGGTGATGTATTTCCAGTCTTTTTCCAACTGGCTTTCATACATTGGGCAGAAGCGGGCACCCAGGCCGTAGGCGGCGTAGGCCGCGATCGCCCACTCGACGCGATTGGCCGAAATGATGGCCACGGTATCGCCCTGGGAGATCCCGAGGCTGGCGAGGCCGCCGCGAAAAGCGTCGACCCGCTTGCCGAAATCTCCATAGGTGATCCATTGCCAGTCATCGTCGACCTTGGTACCGAAAAGGTTCTGGCGCGCGTAGTCGGCGACGGACCGTTCGAGTACATCGACAAGATCGGTATAGGCGCGTTGATTCATGCTGGACCTCCGGGGCTTGGAATGATGGACGGGTTATTGGTCTTCGGTTGAAAAGATCTCGGCTTCGAGCTCGGCTTTGCGTTCGGCATCGAACTCGAAGGCGCTTGCCAACCGTTCCAGCCAACCTCGCTCGAGCTCTGAGGTTCTCTGGTCGGCGAGCACCACCAGGGCGCCGAAACGATAGAGCATCTCGCGCCCGGACCGATCCTCGGTCAGCGCCGCGAGCTCGGTCGGCGACGGCGGCAGCACGAGGTCTTTGTGGATCTGCGAGGTCTGTTCTTCGGACAGACCTGAGTCGCCAAGATGTTTCTGAACCATCGCTTTTTCTTCCGACGCCAAGTGTCCGTCGGCGAGTGCTGCGGCGACCATGGTGCGGACGATGGCGTAGGTGAGCTCGGGCGGCAACTCGTCATCCGCGACCTCCGCGGTTGGCGCTGGTGCGGCCGGGACGGCGCCCGGTACCGGAGGGGGCGGCACGGCCGGCTGGGGCGGCGGCGGTTGGCTGCCGGGGATCGGGGGGGGTGGTGGCGGGCCGGGCGAAGCGGACTGGCCGGGCAAAGTCTGGCCTACGGGAACGGTGGGGGGAGGACCCGCCGGGGCGCCGGTCGCCGGAGCCCCGGGTGGAGTCGTGGTCTGCTGGCCAGGAAACATTCCATGTTTTTCCGCCAGCACACTGGCTGCGATGGCTGCGCCGCCCATGGCCAGGATCTTGCCACCCCCGATCTTGCGCACCAATCGTCGGGCGTTGATTCCGGTGTTGTCCTGAATCAGATCGGAGATCATCCGGTCGAGAAATCCCATGGTCTTTTCCTCGGGTTTGAATTCAAATTATGGTAGGCGGGTCTGCCACAGTCGGCCTACCTCGTCGGCCACATCCTGGCGGAGCGCTTTCGGCGCGTAGACCCTGAAGCTGTCGATCCGTGACATGTGGCGAATGAAGTCGCTGGCCTCGGCCATCGGCTGCAGAGAACCGTCATAGCGTCGCACCAGCACCCGCTTTTTCTCCAGCCGATGCGGATCTTTGGCCGAATGGTTGACCAGTAGGTTCTCGGTGCCGAAGCGGGCTTCGAGCTGCGGGACCAGCGCTTCGAAGCGTTGGCCCTCGTCGGCAGACAGGTGCTCTGAGGTCTCGAAGGCCAGCGAGTAGCGCTCACGGTGAACGATCGCCCGCGCGTGGCGGTTCTCAGACTGGCGCATGGAGTTGTAGACGGTGACGTCGTCCTGCTCGAGAAATGCCTGGGCTTCGACCGGCCAGCGCAGTCCGGTCGCCTGCAGCCATTCGTTGAAGTGCAGCTCCATGACCTTGCCAGTGACGTTGAAGTACACCTGAGTGAACATGTAGTAGCGCGCCATGACCAGGGCCTCGAGCGCGTGCACGCCGCCGTGGTCGACCCCCAGGCGCCATTGGCCGTCGGTCGGATCCTCGATCGGTGCCAGCGTGTCGATCAGCCGCTCGAGATCGTAACTTCCGTACTCGACCCCGCAGTAGAGGCTGTCACGTCGGAGGTAGTCCATCTTGTCGACGTCGAGCTCTGAGGTGATGACGTCGGAGAGCAGCCTGCCGATGCCGGCGGCCTCTTTGCGCAAGAGCTGCTGAACGTCTCGAACGTCGAGGCCATCGCCGTGTCGTTGAAAGATGTCGCGAATCTCTGCGGTGTCGAGCAAACGACAGGTCATCTCCTCGTGGTCGATCGGCTCTTCGAAGAGGTCTTCGGAGGTATGGCTATAGGGCGCGTGGCCGATGTCGTGCATCAGCGCCGCGACCCGTATCAGCCGCCGCTCTCGGCTATCCGGAGCCGCCGGCAGAAGGCCGCCGCTTTTGCCTGCCAGGGCGTCATAGACTCGGCCGGCCAGGTGCATGGTGCCCAGGGCGTGGCTGAAGCGGCTGTGCTCAGCCCCGGGAAAGATCAGAAACGTCAAGCCGAGCTGTCGGATGAATCTCAGCCGCTGCAAGGGTCGGCTCTGAATCAGCGCCGTCTCGAGCTCGTCGGCGCGGATAAAACCGTGGATCGGATCGCGAAATGAAAGCATCAGTCTGAAAGCGCGTCAGTGACGGTCCAGTCTTCCTCGATTCTTTCCACGTCCTGCTCTGGTCCGAGGGCTGCCAGCAAGTCGCTGACCCGGGCGCCGTCAGGTGGTAGACGAAGGTCTGGGACGAGGTCGTTGAGCGGAGCGAGCACGAAGCGTCGGTGGCGCATCCTTGGGTGAGGCAAGACCAGCTTGGGGTCGGAGAGGTCGGGATTCGAAGGGGGTGGGTAGATCAGGTTGCCGAACAAAAGCAGATCGATGTCGAGCGTCCGCGGTCGATCACGTTCTCTGCCCAGGCGGCCGGTGCGGCGCTCTAGGGCTTTGATATGGGTCAGGATCTCGTGCGGGTTGGGAGCGGCGTCTGTCGGTAGG
>JAAUYI010207278.1_pt1 | contig 18296 bp, 22 predicted proteins | sample 7278041 | NCBI WGS metagenome assembly JAAUYI01 (sample SAMN14350216, study PRJNA611818) | marine sediment metagenome | isolation source: surface marine sediment (0.6m) | place: French Polynesia: Moorea | collected 2018-08
AGTTTGACTCTCCGGTTATTAGCAGATGCGATCGAGAGTCGAACTCCTATTTACAGCCATTGGGCATCATCAGTAAACAAGCAATTAAATTAGTGACAGAGGCAGCACTGCTCGGCTCGGCAATCGAAGATGGTCTTGCACCAGATCTGATCCTTCGAGCGCGACGGAGCTAAACAGTTTGCCATTTTAGTCCATGCTCTGTGTTGGGTACATAGGTCACGAAGCATCCGCCGCCTCAATGGGGTCACGGTACAGCAGCGTCAGGAAATTTAGGAAATACAGTCGGCTTTGTGGACTTACTATCGTCAACTGAAAGCCGATCGAGAACAGCCAACATCTCAGGAAAGGGAGCGACTCTTTAATCGCTATCTACCAGATGTGATTAGAGCGATCACCTCAGTCCCTGCCCCTACTTGATGATCTCGATCGCCTTTAATTCTCGATCGCCATCAGTGGTTATTGAGCAGTTACCAACTTAGTTCTAAATTGAACTGAAAATTCAAAATTAATTTCTCGCAATAGGCATAAATAAATTAAAGCAGGAAAAGAAAGACGAGGGACATCTGAGACAGAAGTAATACTTGATATTCCAATTCTTTATATACTCGCTTAAGTGGTAACTGCGTCAAAGCAGCAGCTTCATTAGGAGTAAATATCATTTCCATATTTCTCTGCAAAAAAAACTTTTCCTTTGTAGGGAATATTTTATCAAAAAATCGTTGTTTAAGTTTGAGAGGGCAATTGAGGATTGCCAAAAGTTTGTATCAACAGGGATACAGCCGACAAGATATCCTAGAATTATTTCGGTTGATTGATTGGATCTGGAGTTTACCAGAGGGCGATCTCGCAGAGATCCGCTATGCGGCACGCAGTTTAATTAAATTAAAGCGATCGCTGATGAGTGTAGTGCGATCGCTTTTTCCATGAGATTGTCTTTAAATTTAATGAATTCTGGCTTAATCGGCGAACCAAATAAAAGCCGAACTTAAAAAATTAATACACTTCAAGATTAGCCACAGAAATAATAAGACAAGCATTGGCGGATGACATTAAAACAGTAGCTCAAAACAATAATGTATCAACAGAAGAAATCGAAAAGAAGAAATCGAAACTATGCTGAAAGATAGAGCAAGAGAACTAAAACAAGAGAAACCATTTCTAACAAGATAGTTTAACTGGATTGCTAAAAATAAGCGATCGCCGTAAAATAATCAGAATCATATAATTATAGAGAGATAAAATAAAATTTATAAAATCCATGACAACTTATGGTTACTCAATTAGAAATTACCAACGACAAAAAAGAAATCGCTGAAGCACAAATACGCGATCGCAGAAAACCCGTTGACTATAACACAATCGATTATCCTATTTTAGGTAATTAATGAAGAGTAAATTATTTGAAGATTTTGGCGAACGCGCTCAAGAAGTTAGTAAATATTTTTTCCTACTAAAAAACTTAGAGCAAGGTTCGATTAAGTTAAGTATGGGTAATTCTAATTATCAAAAAGTAAAAAATATAGATATTGATTTTGATTATTTTATAGAAGACTGATAAGGTATTTGTCAGTAGTGCGATCGCCACTCCTCAACCGACATTACATTATTATCTCTTCATCATTACAATTATTGTCGAGGGCGGACGACGGGACTCGAACCCGCGAGTGGTGGAACCACAATCCACTGCCTTAACCACTTGGCTACGCCCGCCACGTTTGTCAGTTTTCCATTATAGCACCCTTATTACTATTTGGATTCAATCGTCTAAAATTAAAGGAAAAATTATTTTGAAATCAGATGACAAGGCTGAGAAGTACGAGTATTGTAGGAATTATTTTAGTTGGCTTAGGCGCGATCGCTTTTTTGACTAATCCCAAACAACAAGGCTATAAAAGATATGCCGATGTTGCTCTTAAAACTCAATTTAAAGATAAGGTTTGCACTCAGGTTGCAGAAGAATTAGGAGTGTGGTTGGAAGGTCAATGTCATATTTTAGTTAATACTGCTAGTCCTTATCTAGCAGAAGTTGTTAGTCAACAAACAAAACGACAAAACTTTATGCTGTTTAGCATCTATCAGGCAGATTTGCCTTTACCACCTCCTTTACCTAGTTATCAAGTAGAGACTATTGGAATTTTAGGAAATTTTTATACTTATAAAGCCGAAAAGCTTTAATTGTCCGATCGCATTGTCTTTAATTAAACTAAAAGAAATACAAAAGTAATAGCCTGGAGTTGACTATGAATGAAGAAAACGGTGTTAAAAATGATGCTGGGACTATCTCTATTCCTACAGAAGAGATAACCCGTACTCCACCTTACGGCAAAGTTGAGTCTTTAGACAGGGGAGAAAGGTATTGTATTAATCGCATCGAAATTAAACCTGGGGAACATATGAGTACCCAGATGCACTATCATCGTAGCGAGCATTGGATTGTAGTTTCTGGCACGGCAAAGGTAACTTGTAATGGTAAAGAAACTCTCGTCATGCAAAATCAATCTACCTATGTACCTATGAATACTGCTCATCGGGTAGAAAATCCTGGAGTAATTCCTTTGGTTATGATTGAGGTACAAAATGGAGAATATCTGGGAGACGACGATATTATTCGTTTTGATGACTAGCTGTCAAAAGCTATTGCCGATTGAAATAAGACTGCACTATGGTTGTTTGAGATTGTCGCCAAGCCAGTTTAGGTAGGGCTTAGAGCCAGCAACAATTGGTAGAGCAATAATTTCTGGCACTTCGTAATCATGGAGTGTTTTTATTTTATCTGCCAATTGAGAAAATCGATTAATGTTAGTCTTGATCGTCAACTGATATTCGCGTCCACTGGAGATACTACCTTGCCACAAATACCAAGAATCAACGGGAAAGACATTGATACAGGCTGCTAGTTTCTCGTCCAGAAGCGTTCGGGCGATCGCTTCTCCTTGTTGTAATGAAGCAACAGTTACCAACACAACTACATATTGACTTGAATTTTCTTCCATAATTGATATCTCTAGCTTAAGCCATTTGAATTTGAGGCTGCAAGGCACAGGCGGGGTAATATTCTGCCACTTTTGTTGCCCGCGAATCACGCTCGTCTAAAATAGTGTGGCGCAAAACAGCTAGTTCCAAATCGGCATTATCCAGATTTGCTTGAGTAAGATCGGCATAGCTCAAGTCTGCCTGCTTTAAAGAAGCTTCGCGCAAGTCCGCATTAGCTAAATTAGCCCTAGTCAAGTTAGCATGGTCTAATTTTCCTTTCCTCAACCGAGCATCTTCTAGATTGGCGTTACTTAAATTAGCATTACTCAGATTAACTTCTATTAGTCGAGCATCTTCTAGATTGGCGTTACTTAAATTAGTATTACTTAGATTGGCTCTCGATAGCTTAGCTTGACTGAGATTAATTCCTGTTAAATCTGCCCCACTCAAATCGACATCGAGCAAAAATGTTTGACTGAGATTGACATCAGTTAAAGAAACATTTTGTAGCTGCGCTCCAGTCAATCTACCTTCATACAAATTTGCCCAATTAAAGTTAACTCGATTGAGATTTGCCTGTCTTAAATTAACTTTCTGCAATTTTGCGCCACAAATATTGGCTGCGGATAAGTTGGAGGCTCGCAGATTGGTATGAGAAAGATTTGCCCCACTCAGCTTTGCAGCTTCAAGCTCCGATTTAACCATAAAAGCACCAGTTAAATTAGCTTTGGTCAAATCTGCTGCTGATAGATTAGTCTCGCTCATTTTGGCATAGCTGAAATTTGTCCAGTTGAGACTTGCCTCACTTAAATCTGACTTAGTTAAAAAAGCACGGCTCAAATTTGCCCCCATCAAGTTAGCTCCCGTCAGGTTAACAGAGATTAACATCACTCCCGATAAATCTGCCCCACTTAGATCGACTCCTGTAAAATCTCGGTAGCCTTGCTCGTAAAACTTTAACAGCTGACTGGCTTTCATAACAATTTTTAACTTTAACTATACGTGAATATAGGGATGAATATAGCGATATAGATAATTAACTGCTCACTCGTTTGCATCTATTATTGATATTATTACTCTGAATTTAATTTAGTAGCTAGTCAATAATAATTTTTATATCGATCTACGATTAATTTTGCTCCCTAAACAACGATGAATCAATATTCATACGAAACTAATAAACAACTGCTACAAGATTTGATGCGACAGGTAGGCATAGCCGATATTTACGAACTGAGTCAAAAAGCTGGCGTGGCTCGATTGCAGATAATTAGAATACAACGGGGTTTAATCTTAAATATCTCAGTAGGTGCGATCGCCAAAATTGCTAAAGCGTTAAATGTGTCTATTGATAACTTAGTTGAAACTTTTAGCGAACAATCTTTAACAAATGTTGAGCAAGAAACTTCCGAAGCCAATTCCGCTTTGATTGCTTGTCAAAGAGAATATCAAAAACTCCAGCAAGAAATGCTTCAGCAGCAAGAATCTTTAGCAGCAGAATTTCAAAAAGCTAGTATCGAAACTATTGAATCTTGGTTACTACAATGGCCCACCGCCGTTACAGCAGTGCGTAAAAATCCCCAATTACCTGCAATCAGATTGTTGGCATTGCTCGAACCTGTAGAACAACTTTTAAAGCATTGGAATGTCGAGGCTATAGCAGTCGTGGGCGAAAAATTAGCCTACAATCCTCAGTATCATCAATTAATTAAAGGGACTGCACAGCCAGGAGATTTGGTAGAAGTTCGCTATGTCGGCTATAAACAGGAAGATAAATTATTATATAAAGCTAAAGTTAGTCCCGTGAATTGAGAGGAATGAGAAACGAGGAATGATTAAAATTAATTGAATACAAATGCGATCGCAACTTTAACAAGACTGTAATTAATAGCTAGAGCTTATGAACTGGTGGCAGAAACTGAAGAAAAACTCCCTAGCGCGTTTTGGGGCAACAATCCTAATTAGCCTCTATTTTGCTGCTATTTTTGCTGATTTTATTGCCCCCTATTCCCCTTATGCTTCTCAGGACGATGGTTCTTTGTTGCCACCTACTGCAATACACTGGCGCGACACTGAGGGAAACTTAACTGCTCCCTATGTTTATCCGACAACTCAGGGCATAACCGACCTGGAAACGGGCGATCGCCTGTTAATTATCGACCAAGATAATCCCGCTCCCATTGCTTTATTTGTCAAGGGAAGTGCTTATAATTTCTTGGAAATCTCTTTACCTTTACCCCCCAAGTTTGAGTCAGTCACGATCTTTCCTGGTATTCCTTTAAGAAGACATTTATTTGGTACTTTGGGAGAGGCTAAGATTAACATTCTCGGTACGGACGAGCAGGGTAGGGATTTGTTTAGCCGTTTGTTGTTTGGGGGTAGAATTAGTCTCTTTATTGGCTTAGCGGGAATTGCTATTTCTTTTCCCATAGGGATGTTAGTAGGTGGTATTTCTGGCTATTTTGGAGGCTGGATCGATGCGGTTTTGATGCGGGTGGTAGAAGTTTTGATGACCATTCCAAGTATATATCTTCTAATCGCTCTGGCTTCAGTCCTTCCGCCTGGGTTGAGTAGCCCGCAAACTTTCTTGTTAATTGTCCTGATTACCTCTTTTATTAGTTGGTCGGGCTTAGCAAGGGTGATTAGAGGGCAGGTATTATCGCTCAAAGAACAAGAATTCGTGCAAGCAGCAAACGCGATGGGAGCAAATCCTTTGTATATCATCGTGCGTCACATTCTCCCTCAGACAGCTACCTATGTAATTATCTCTGCCACTTTAGCCGTTCCAGGCTTTATTATTGCCGAATCAGTTCTGAGCTTAATTGGTCTTGGTATTCAATCCAAAGATCCCAGTTGGGGAAATTTATTATCCTCGGCTACCAATGCTTCTATCTTAGTATTACAACCCTGGTTAATTATTCCTCCAGCATTACTAATTATTCTCACTGTCTTGGCGTTTAATTTACTAGGGGATGGTTTGCGGGATGCTTTAGACCCCCGTAGTTTATATCAGAAGTAACAATCGAGGGAAAATATGGATAGTCCGATAGAAAGGGTGCGCATTTCTCAAGCTGCCGAAGAACAGTTAGTCAAGCTCAAGCGCATTACTAAAATTAAACACTGGAATGTTCTCTGTCGTTGGGCTTTATGTCGCTCTCTTGCCGAAGAAAGCGTTCCTTCCCCCGTGCCAATTAAAACCGACAGCAAGGTGGAAATAGCTTGGAATGTTTTTGGTGGAGAAATGGCGGATATACTGTTAATCGCACTCAAACAACGCTGTCACCAAGATCGACTGGGAACAGATCCCGATACTCTCAAACAGCAATTCACCTTGCATCTTCATCGCGGTATTGGCTATTTAGCAGGAGATAATGAGCTTAAACAGATTGAGGATTTGGTAAAGTTAGGTGTTGAAAACTAGCAATCCCGTTTTAGTCTGTTTCAGCTTCAACTTCAGCATCCTGGTTTTCCAAATCGCGATCGCTTTGTTGGTTTCGATCTAACTCTGGTTTTTCCGCCCAATCTCGCTCTGGGATGCATTCTCTAGCTTCTTCAATGGTATAGACATCTTCGGCACATTCTTCATACTCTTGCCATTGCTCTTTTACTAAGTATTTGACTGACTGATGACGAGGTACACCTTCGTAGGTAAAGCGATTGAGATTATTATCGACAATTAGTTTTTCCATGTAGCCTATTCTTTGCTTGCTGTTGGGGTGACTAGAAAGCCATTCGGGAGGTTCGGAATTTTCTTCCTCTTGATGGGATTTATGTAGCTTGACCATCAAATTACGGACTCCATCAGCAGCATAACCAGAATTAACCAAAATCCTCGTGCCAAAAATATCTGCTTGCCTTTCCATCTCCCGACTATAATTCAAGACAATCAGGCTGCTGGCTGCATTGCCCACGTAGGGAATATGCCTGACGATATTTGCCGTAAAATTACCCTGTGTTACCAACTGAAAACCATGAGACAAAGCTGCATGAGCCACTTCATGAGCTAATAACCCTGCTAACTCCGCTTCCGAGTCAGTTTTCATAATTGCACCAGCGTGGACAAATATCTTACCTCCTGGAAGGGCAAAGGCATTGAGGCTATCGTCCATAATTACATAGAAGTCATAGTCAAACTGATTTCTCCCCGAAGCAGCAGCAACTTTTTGACCTATTTCGTCTACATACTGAAGAATCCTTTCATCTTCCACCAAAGGTAACTGTCGTTTGGCTTGCCGTACACTAGCTTCTCCTATTGCTGACTCTCCTCTAAGCAACATAGATGTGGTTTCTAATGCCGAGAGCGGCCCAAATAAACTACCAGTTAAAACAAATCCTACCGTACCAGCGATCGCACTTCCGACTGCATTTAAAGCTATGTCGGAGCGGAGATCGCTTTGATATTCTTCTAGATATTCTTCGGCTAGGCGAGCGAATTTTTCTGCTTCGGGGAGATCGGGATTAAATAAAGCAAACTGACGCGCCAGGACAGAGGCATCCAACCATTCTTCCTCGGCAATATGAGCATCTATTTTGGCTTTAACTAACTTTGGTTGGCTAGGATAGCGATTAACTGCTTTGTTTAGTGCTGCTACCGCTTCTGCTTCTCGTTCGTATTGTCGGAGCATTTGAGCATAGTGGATATGACCAGGGATAAACTGTGGCTCTCTAGTGGTGAGAAGTTTTAAAGCACTAAGAATTTTACTTTCTAGTTGCTGTTGTTTGCCCTCTTGATAATTGCGCCAAAATACTTTGCCTGCGGGACTTAGTTGGGCGGGATCGTCAAAAGCTGCTACTGATTCTTCTTTTGGAGTTCCTACTGCTAGTTCGAGTTGCCAAACTTCCTTTGCCTGGCGATATAGTTTGGCTGCATCGGCTTTGTAGCCAGATAAATATAATCGATCTGCTCCCGCTAATTTTTTTAAGCGAGCAATTTCTTCGGGGGTAGGTTCATTGACTGTTTCTGTTTCTGAATCTTCTTTTGAGTCATCTTCTTCAGTTTCTTTTGCTTCGGAGTCTGCTGAGGAATTAGTTGTTTCTTCGTCTACCTGACTAATTAAATTAGCCTTACTATTGCTATTTTTTGGTGTAGAAGCTTCTACTAAAGTCGCAGCAGTAAAAAGCCAAATATTTAAACTAATTAAAAATAAGCTGATATATTTCATAATAAAACCTGTGATTTCCCCAAAAATGATTAATTATGTCTAAAAAAAACTTATCCTCTTATCCGAGAAACCAAGTCGATTTCCGAGCGAGAATTTCAACCTAAAAGAGCGATCGCCCGCCATCAGTTGCTGTAGGCTAAAAATTAAATTCGGCTAAATGTTGAGAAAACTCTAGAGCGAGTAATAAATAATAAAAAAATATTAACTATTACCTTCTATTTTATAATCTGTACATCTTAAAGTAGAAAATGTTTACTATTAGCTAAAGCAAAGATTAATGACTACTCACTTTATTACCGCCGAAATCGACCTCCAAAAAACACCAGTACAACTTCAACAAGAAATTGAATCGCGGTTAGAAAAAGAAGGCAAACCTTTGCGCTGGGCAGTTACTCAAATAGATAAAGATAAGCAAACAGCGGTGGTGGAAGCCATTGTGACCAAAGAAAGCTAAATTTTTAGTCCCAGACTGTCAATAAGTTTATGTCGATCTTTACTGTTGTTCTTATTGTTCCCACAGGAGTGGGGGCAGCTATCGGTGGTTATGCAGGAGATGCTCTACCAGTGGCCAGGGCAATTGCGCAAATTAGCGATCGCCTAATTACTCATCCCAATGTTCTCAACGGCGCACAGTTATATTGGCCCTTGGATAATACTTATTATGTTGAGGGCTATGGTTTAGACCGTTTTGCAGCCAGAGAATGGGGTTTGCGTCCTGTGGGACAAAACAAAATCGGATTACTGCTAGATCGGGGTATAGAATCGCAATTGCGTCTACGACATCTTCTGGCAGCAGATGCAGTAAGAGCAACTTTGGGATTGAGTTTAACTGACTATGTGGTTACTGATGCTCCCTTAGAAGTAGAATTGCGTACTGCTCCCTCTGGGGCAAGTTGGGGAACAATTGGCAATCCTGGTAGTTTGCTGAGGGCAGCAGAGAAGCTAATCGATCGGGGAGGTGCAGAAGCGATCGCCGTCGTAGCTCGTTTTCCCGATGACAATGGCAGTATCGAACTACAAAACTATCGACACGGATCTGGGGTAGACTGTCTTGCTGGGGCAGAAGCAGTGATTTCCCATTTGATTGTACGCCACTTTCAGATACCTGCTGCCCACGCTCCCGCACTAGAACCCTTACCTGTAGATCCAGAAGTAGCTCCTCGCGCTGCTGCCGAAGAATTAGGCTATACTTTTTTACCCTGCGTACTGGTAGGTTTGAGTCGCGCCCCTCAATTTGTTACCCAGTCTCAATCTTTCTCTGTAGATACCATTTGGTCGGAATCGGTAAATGCTGCGATCGTTCCTTATCATGCCTGTGGAGGGAGTGCCGTTTTCAGCTTTAGCAATTCCCCAACCGAAATTATTGCCGTTACTAACAACTCAACTCAAATCAGCGTCCCTCCAGAGCCGTTGGGAATTAAAGTAACTAAAGTTAATTCTTATTTGGAAGCTTTAGGAGTTTTAGTGGCTCGTCGGGCTGGTATTAATCCTCAAGTTCTGAATCCCGATCTATCTTCTCTTCGTTGTTTATAAAAAAACCGTGGTAAATCCTAACAATCCCGAACTCGAACCTTTAACCCGTATCCAGATTTTAGTATTTATGGGTATCACTGCCGTTTTCTTATTGGCGATCGCCAAAATTTGGCAAAAGTTGGGAGCAATTCAGCTACTATCGATTCAGTTCAGTTCTCAAGCCTTGCTCTGGAGTTTAGGACTGGCATTGGGTATTACTATTGCTAGCAGTCTGATTTATCGTCTGTGGCCAGCATATCGTCGCAGTGCTGATTTTTATCTAGAGCTAGTCATCAAGCCGTTAATGTGGACAGATCTAATTTGGTTGGGACTATTACCAGGATTAAGTGAAGAACTACTATTTCGGGGCATCATGCTGCCTGCTTTGGGTCTAAATATATTTGCGGTGTTAGTCTCTAGCCTTTTGTTTGGAGTTTTGCACCTCAGTGGTGCGGGACAGTGGCCCTATGTGGTTTGGGCAACTATCGTCGGTTTTGCCTTGGGTTATTGTGCTTTAGTTACGGGTAATTTACTCGTTCCTGTAATAGCTCATATTATTACCAATCTGGTTTCGGGTCTACTATGGAAAATAAATAATAGAGAAAAACAACAGGCTGTAGAAAAAGAATAGTCAGCGACGAGCGGTAATTCTGTACACGAGCGATCGCTAATACGACACTGCTTAAAGAACAAAGAAAAATACACTTACTGGCTATTTAATTTTTTGATTTTAAAAAATTGAGATCGCACGTTAGGTTTTTAGATAGCGCGATCGCTTTTGAGATTTTCAGGGATGGCGATCGATTCCTTACTAAGTTACATACAGCAAAATCTACAATTTTTCTACAACCTTTCATGAGAATAGTTCTTGTCTAATCCATCACTTGGCCGACAATTTTACTTTCTTTTCATTTTCTCAAAGAGATTCTCGTCTCACTTCTCCATTTCATTATGGTTGGCTCTGATTTCAAATGCACTTCATCTGTGGGGCTGATGAATGTGGGTTATTAAGCTGCTGCTTGCTGGCAAGATTTGAGGTGCTAGAAGAATGAGCTTCAATGACATTGCCATTTAAAAAGCAAGCAGTCATTAAGTAGTCACAACTGGGACATTCTGTTTGCAGCACCTGATTTTCTTGACAAGTACTGTATCTTTTTTCTTGACTTGTGAAATAATGGCGACTCGCTAACCCTCCACAATTGGGGCATCGGACGGAATAAGTTCGATCCATAACCATATTCTTGGGTGAAATTATAAAGAAGAAATAGAGACAATGAATACAATTGACCCAATGTCTCTAATCTGCTGACAAGCTTTAAAGTCTGAGTTGGGTTTCTAAGATGTTGCTGTAGGTTTCATAAGGTTGAGTGCCAAACAGTTTCTCGACAACTTCTCCATCTCTGAAGACCAAAACCGCAGGGATACTTCTGATGCTATATTTTTTCGCAGCTTCAGGATCTTTATCGATATCGACTTTGACTACAATAGCGCGATCGCTGTATTCTGTAGCCAAGCGATCGATTGTGGGTGCAACTACTCTACAAGGACCACACCAAGTTGCGGTATAGTCAACAACTACAAGCTGGTTATCTGCAATTAACTGGTTGAATTGCTCTGAATCAACAAAATTTGCTTTGGTAACAGAAGTCATAGGATTAGTTTGTTTGTTTAATAGTTAACTAAAGTTGGTTTATAAGTCGCACTGTCGCCCTGATTTTGGCTCTGCTCGTTAATTTTTTGGAGATGAAACTTTTATTGGTAAACTTACGAATATAGATTTCTGATTGACACGATCGCTATGAACGCGGAAAACCTGGAAAAACACAATCAAATTTGGCATAGATTAGAGCAAGGAAGACAAGCTAAGGCTGCTCAAGGTGGCTATGCTGGCTATGGTTCTCCTGCATTCGGTCAAAAGGTTGTCAACGGAGAATTGGTGACAGATTCTCAGGAACAAGAGATTATCGAACTGATCCGTCGCCATCATAAGTCTGGTAAATCGCTCCAACAGATTGCTGACTGGCTAAATGGAAATGGTTATCAAACCAAACGCGGTCAACAGTGGCGCAGAATCTCCATCAAACGAGTTTTGGATCGCTTATATGGTAGAAACAACAAAATTTCTGGTGTTCGTAAATCTTCTCAGCCTCTTGAACCTTAAATAGATTTAAATCTTTACATATAATGCTTTTTAAGCCTCGACGTGTAACATCTCTCTTATGATAAACCTTAAATGAATTAAAAAAAAGGTTTTTTAAGCAATAAAGTGTACTGACTCGTAACATTCCTCAGTAAATAAAGTCAGATAATTTAGTTTCCATCGAGGTAAACTCTAGACAGATAAATGTGTTGGCAGAATTTTCTCCAATCAAAAAGTTACAAATTTTAAGTTGGTGTTGGCTTAACAAAACTTTAATTTACTCAAAAGTCTGTATAAAAACTCGGAATAAACCTCAAAGATCTAGCTATGGAATCTCATGACCAGTCATTTGCTTCTCCAGACATAGAAGCAGCAATAGATCGAAATCCTTTAATTATCGGGCCCAAAACATCTTTGCTTGAAGCGATCGCTTTAATGGGTCAGGTTAGAGGTATTAGTTGTGCGGTATCAGAAAAAAATACAGAATCGGAATTTTGGCTACCTCACAAAAATCATTCCGATTGTGCCTTAATAATGAAAGATACTCAGATCTTGGGAATTTTAACCGAGCGAGACATTGTAAAATTAACTGCCGACCGACTAGCCTTTGAAGAAGTGACGGTTACAGAGGTAATGACCCAGCCAGTGATAACTCTGGCAAAAAGCAACTTTAAAGATATCTTTGCGGCCTTGTTTCTGTTTCGACGGTATCGCATTCGTCATTTACCCATTGTTGACGAGACAGATAGATTAGTGGGAATTATTTCTCCTCAAACCATCCGCCAAGCAATGCGACCAGCAAATTTGCTGAAGCTAAGACGGGTAGCAGATGTGATGAGTAAAAACATTATTCACGCACCTTTAAATACTACGGTACTGAATATTGCACAATTGATGACAGAACATCGGGTTAGTTGTGTCGTCATTACAGAAGCAGATGAAGAAGAAAATATTCTCATTCCAGTAGGAATCATCACCGAAAGAGACATTTTACAGTTCAAGTTTTTGCAAGCCAGACTGGATAAATTAGAGGCACAACAGGTAATGAGTACGCCTTTGTTTCTTCTTAGTCCAGAAGATTCTTTATTGATGGCACACCAAGAAATGCAGCGTCTTAGAGTGCGGAGATTAGTTGTCTCTTGGAATTGGGGTCGAGGACTGGGAATTATAACTCAAACCAGTATTCTACGTATTTTCGATCCGATGGAAATGTATGGTGTAATCGAAACGTTGCAAAGTACAGTACAGCAGTTAGAACAAGAGAAAGCAGAACTTCTAGCTTTGGTTCGACAAATAAAAGCCAGGTAAGAAAGTCAAAAGCATGCTACGTCTCTAGAAAAGTCAAAAGGAGAATTGAGATCCTTACAAATTCGATTGGCTGTGATATTTTGGGTGCAAGACAGCGATACTTATCTGTAAGCGAGAAAATCAATAATGGTGCAAGTCAAAATATATGGTTTAGAGGAAAATCTGGTACCCAAGCGTTTTGCTCTATCTTATGCTACTCAAGCTGCCTTGACCGAAGCTATTGGCACGCCAGAAGCAAAAAGATTCCAAAGATTTATTATTTTAGACCCAGCTAACTTTATTTTTCCCAGCGATCGCACCAATAATTACACTATTATCGAAATTAATATGTTTGAGGGGCGTTCGACTCAAGCCAAGAAAAATCTCATTCATCTTTTATACCAAAAGATAGCAGAAACCACGGATATCATTGCTCAAGATCTAGAAATAACGATTATGGAAACACCAAGGTCTAATTGGGGTGTACGTGGTGTCCCAGGAGATGAACTAAAGCTTAATTACAAAGTAGATATCTAAATTCGGATAAGGATAAAAAAAGGTGAGGTTCAGCCTCACCCGATAATTTGTAGCTAACAGCTAATAGCTTGATTACATCAATCCTTTAATATGGCTGATGATGCCTTCGGGATCTAAACCTTGATAGGGGAACTGTTCCCAAAGTCCGCCACAACCTTCTTCATGGACACCTAAATAAGCATATTTGGGAGTTAAACCCCGTTCTAGCAACCAAGAACCAAAACGACTACCCAAACCAGTGCGACGGTTAAAGGATTCGACTACGATGACCAAAGGTGCTTTGCCGATTTTAGCGATCATCTCTTCATCTACGAGATTGAGAGTAGGTTTGTTAATTAGACCAATATTAATTCCTTCTTGTTTGAGGCGTTCTACTGCATCTAAGGCACGATATAAAGCATCCCCGAAGCTGACAATATAACCTGCATCTCCCTCGCGGATTACTTCATCTTTACCAGAGGTAAAAGTATAATCACCACCAAAGAATTCATTACTAGATTCATCCAAAATCATTGGAACTTTGGAACGAGTGGAGAAGATAAAGCGCATTCCAGGATCGTGGAAGACTTTTTTGACGCAGGCACTCATTTGGTTGGCATCGGCAGGGAAATAGAGTCGTGTTTCATAGCCATCCTCTAATCCATTATCGGCAAACATATTGTTTAAACCGAAGTGACAAGTATTGTCTGCCATATCATCGATACCAGCATGAGAGAAGTGGCACAAAACATTAGAATTGTTGAGACGTGCCATGGTGATTTCTGAAATACACATCTCTAGAAAAGCACTAAAGGTAGCAAAGACACCCTGTTTTCCTGGTTCCATGCCAAAGCCAGCAGCAGCAGAAAAATTACTCCGTTCCATAATGCCAGAAGGAATAAAGACTTCTGGATAGGCATCGTGGATTTTTTTGAAACCGCAAGAACCTTCTAAGTCACTGTCAATAAAGACGACTTTCTCTTTACGTTCGCTATCGCTCATTTCACCGAGGACAGATACGACAGCCTCGCCAAAAACATTACGATTAGAACCAACCTTCTCAGTAACGCCCAAGAATTTATAATCATTGCTGGGTTTTTTAATATTTTTAAGAAAGTCAACTGCTGCACCTTGTCCGTGTTTTTCTAAATAGGCGATCGCTTTATCTACAGGAATGACATCATGTCCGTGAGTAGAACCTTCAATTCCCTCAATGCCAGGAGACATGGGACGTTTGTTAATTAACGCCACTGGGCCATCACCCATTACCGCAGCACACATACGGCTGTAGAGAGAATCGAGGTCTTCTCCGTCTCCCGTGTTAACCTCCAAACCGTGACCAGTCAAAGTTTTAGCCACGTCGTAACCAGGAAGATAGTCAGAAGGATGTCCCGCGATCGTGACATCGTTATCATCGATAAATAGTTTTACATTCAGATTTTGGGCAACTGCAAAACGTGCAGCCTCGGCATCATTACCTTCTTGTTGCGAACCATCAGAACCCAAACAAACTATTACCTTATCGGGGTTTGCTAGTCCCACACCATTAATATACGACCACATATGTCCCAAACGACCAGAACTAAATTTAACTCCAGGAGTCAGTCCGAGTTCGGGGTGTCCTGGTAATTTGGAATTGGCCGCGCGATAGTTGAGTAAATCTTCTTTGGGTAAATCGCCATTCAAGGCTGCCATTAAATATTGTGTGGCAACGCGATGTCCCGCTTCATCAAAAAAGATTGCTACAAACTTATCGGGTGCGCCTCGAAAAAAGGCATCGAGAATCATAACTTCGGGTACAGTATCAAAAGGACCTCCAGTATGTCCTCCGACACCTCTGGCTGCACCTGTAGCTGTAAAGAAAACGATCGCCTCACGACAAAGCTGAATATTGGCTTTTAAGGTTTCTCTTTGTTCGTCTGTCAGGGTAGAATTACTTGGGTCTAAAGCTAAAGGTTTGTATGCGTCTAAATCGATGGGAAAACGAGTGGTGGTTGCTGTCATGATCGATCTTGTGGTGCTTGAGTAAAATGGTTTGCTAAAAAATTGCTACATCAGAGACGATGTCAATTTCTATCACTTGAAATCTAAATACTCATAAAGAGCGATAAATTTAATTCAAGTTTATCGGTTTATGGTAACTAGGTGAAATTATTGGACTAGATTAGTAAGTAGCATAATGAACTACCGCCCGTTGATACGCAAAACGGGACGGTTTCCGTCTCTTCGCTGCCAAGCTAGTTTTCGCTCGGTGTTTGGGTGAATACGATCAAAATGCGATCGCCGATCTAGATTATTGCCAGAATCAACGCGAATAATAACTTGCGAGTTTATAAGTATTAGTTATGTCAGATAAAAGAATTGAAGCATTAAAACTAGCAACCAAAAAAAAGAAAAAAGCTGCTTTAGATCAAACAGAAAAAGCCATTCAGACTCTAATTGAGAAAAATCAAAAAATTACTATTCGTTCGGTAGCAAGAGAGGCTGGTGTTTCTGCTAGCTATATCTACAAATACCCAGAATTATCCTATCGCATTCAAACTCTAAGAGAACAACAGAAATATAACCAAGTCAAACCTGAAGTTCCTTCAAGTAAATCACATCAAATAATTGTCACTCAACTTCGCAACAAAATAAAAATACTCGAACAAGAGAAAGAGGAACTTACTAGGGAAATCAACACTCTAGCAGCTAATGTTGATGAGATGTCAAAAAGCGAAAATACAGTGGAACGTTTGAAAGCACAAAATATTGAACTATTGGCTGAAAATAAAGAGCTGAGAAAACAATTAAAATATTTTGAAAATCAAATACTCGAACAGCGAGAATTCATCTTAAAGCAAGGATATAAAAATAAATATGATGCTACTAGCCATAAACAAGAATTAAAAGAACCTAAAGTTATACAGCTAGTTCCCGATAATGATACTCTCCTTCCAGCCGTATTACCAGGGCAGTCGATAACTCAAACAGACGTAATTGACAATGAAATACAAAAGCTGCTCTCAAAAGTAGGAATCAAGCTCAGTAAGACGACGATCGAATTAATCAAAAGTAAACCAAGGGAGCAAGTGATTAACGCTATTGGTGTTGTGATCGAAAACATTGATAGCGGAATTAGAGTTAGAAGTAAAGTCGGACTACTTAAAAGTATTTTAAAAAATCCTTAAGACTACACAATAGTCGCATCCACGCACCACTCAAGCCAAGTAAGAGTAATGCCTACACTGCTTCGCTGAGGGGAGGAAAACTCGCGAGGATATTGTCGGATTTTTAGTTGGAGAGCCGATGCGGGGTTTCTCAGAAACATTTGTATTTCTCTATCGTCAAAATTACTGAAGCGCGAACCAAACCTTAGATTAATTTTATAAATCCATCTCGCGCTACTGATGTTTTAAATTAATCTTCTTGTAGAATTTCAGGAACTAAAATCTATATCATCTCAATCTATGAAATCTTCAAACAATTTTTTAAAATCTTTGGCTTCTGTTGCTGGTTTGTCTGGTTTGGCAATAGCTATCTTAGGTAATGCTGGCAAGACCAATGCTCTCTCTATCCAACAGATACGTCAAGTAATTACCCAAAATAATCAACCCCCAGAGGTGATTATTAATGCTCCTTCTAGTTCTGGTTCTTCCTCTCGGACTAATACCGCTCAAGCTGGGGATACCAGGTTTACTTGTGAATTGGTTAATGGTGAGTATACAGTGATGTATTATCCCGAAAGCCAACCCGATAGCGGATATCCTTGGGCAATTCCCAGTGAGCTTGGTGGTGGTTGGACTCCCAAAAAACGCTGCGATGCCATTACCTATCGTTTTGAAGAATATCGCCAGGAGGGATTATTAGAATTAGCCACTGGGACTGAAAATGGTTACGACACCATCTGCGTGACAACTCAATTAGATCCTTCAGATTGCAAATTAATTTTAACCGTACCCCCAGGACAAGATCCTCAACTGACACGGGATTTAATTTTTGATAATTTGTTAGTTGCTGATGATGGTCAACAAACTCAGGGAGTATATACTTTCGGGGATAGTCGCTCTGGAGAAGATATTTTAGGCGAGGTAGAACAGGTACTTGGCGGTTCTAATAACCAGAGAGCGAACAGAAATTCTCCAGAAAGCATCAACCTTAGACCTTTTCTCGATCCTGCCGATGGTGGTACGGGACAACAACTGACTAAAGATAATTCCGTTACGCCCAAACCTAATAATAGTACTAATAATACCGAGCGCAAACCAGATTTATTTAAGTAAAAACCTGGGGCTATTAAACAGTATTGTCAACAATTAGACCAAATACTGTTTTTTTTATGAAGTTTTTTAGACTTTTTTGGGCTTGAATAAAAATTAATGACTTCTTTTGTAGTTTTTGACTATCGAACAATTTAAACAGACTACTTTAAATTCCAGAGAAACACGTAAAAAATTAGTTAGCCTCTAGGGTTCCGATTTAACTAGCTCGATCGAGCTTAAATGACTGGTCCGAGAGAGGCGAACTGCTATGATTCAGTCTGAATCAGATTTCTGGAGTGATAGTAGTACACGGCGGGAAAAAAGCCCGGGAGGTTTCAGCGATGCTTTAGCTAGCTTCGCGATCGCAATAGCGATTTGTTAACCTCCTGGGCTTTGTAGATTTTGAGGAAGTTTAGAGAAACAGTTTAAGGTATGAGTGAACCATCTTTTTCAGCCCCCAACAAC
>JAAUYI010067384.1_pt1 | contig 18268 bp, 12 predicted proteins | sample 7278041 | NCBI WGS metagenome assembly JAAUYI01 (sample SAMN14350216, study PRJNA611818) | marine sediment metagenome | isolation source: surface marine sediment (0.6m) | place: French Polynesia: Moorea | collected 2018-08
CCTCTCCCCGGAACAGTACGAACCTGAAGAAATCGAGCAACGCTATCTTTCCGGCCTCTTCTGGAACGACCGGGAAAAACTGTTCTTGGTCGAAAAACGAGACGGCACACCTCTGGGCACAATTCATTACTGGCTGGCGGCCGACAGGATGGCCACGGCGGTGGTAGCGGTAAAGATCGCCGAGCCTGGCGAACGCAACAGAGGCTACGGTACTGAAGCCCAAAAATTTTTAATGATGTATCTATTTGACAAAGAGAAGATGCAACAAGTCGAGATGTATACCGATCTTGACAACCAAGCCCAGCAGCGCTGCCTGAGGAAACTTGGCTTTTCACTTATTGAAACACTTACCTATGATGACAGAGGTATCCGTAGAACCGGAAACCTTTACCGGATCGACCGGGATCAGTATCAGCGGGAGGCGATTTATCGTTATCACTATGAATAAGAAGTGCGGCCTGCTCATCGATCAACGGTTTTATAACCATGCCATCACTCTGCCATCTCCGGAGAACCCCAGGCGGCTGCGTTTTCTCTATAACAATATCGAGAATAACTATCGGGACAGCTTTTATTTTCTCGAACCGCGTCCGGCAAGCCTGGAAAATATCACTGCAGTCCACTCTTCTTTCTACCTGGAACAGCTCAATGACCACCTTCTCAAAGCCGATCCATTCAGCTATGATCGGGATACCTACCTGATGAAAGAATCGTTGACCACTGCCCTACTAGCCGCCGGCGGCTGTCTGGAGATGGCCGACAGCATCATGTCGGCTGAATTCAACCATGGCTTCGCCCTTATTCGTCCACCCGGCCATCATGCTGAACCAGGGAGGGGTATGGGTTTTTGCATTCTCAATAATATCGGGATTACGGCCAGATATCTTCTGGAACGCTATAAATTGCAAAGAATTCTTATTCTTGACTTTGATATTCACCACGGCAACGGCACCCAGGAGATGTTCTATGAATCGGAGAAAGTAATGGTCATCTCCCTGCATCAGAACGGTCTTTTTCCCTTCACCGGTAAGGTTGAGGAATTGGGTAGTGGCAGCGGAGAAGGGTATACCTTGAATATCCCTGTCCATTCCCAGTTCGGTGACCAGGAATATACCTATCTCATCGGTCGCCTGCTTCAGGGGGTTGTCGAACAATTCATGCCCCAGATCATCCTGGTATCAGCGGGCTACGATGGCCATAAAGATGACAGCATGAGCGGCACTCTGCTGACGACGGAGTGGTTCGGTACAGTGACGTCCATGCTTAAACAATTCGCCAGGGAAACCTGTGACAATCGCCTCATGTACATTCTTGAGGGCGGCTACAATCCTATCTCCTTGGAATCTTCAGTCATCGCAACCCTCGACAGTATGCGCAAACACGAAAATGGCAAAATTGGCATTCTCAAGGCCAAACGGGCCGTCGACCTGCTCTCCTATCATCCTCTACAGAAGTACTGGACCGTGCAATAATACAATGGACAACTCTTTTCAAGAAAGTACACTCAACACCCTATTTTCCAACTGTCGTCAGTGCGGCAGTTGTTGCAAAAAATATCGCAGGATCACCCTAGGCGCCGATGAAATCGATTTTATCAAGCGTATGGGAGGACATGTAGGCATCAATATCAGCATGCAGGAGATTCGCGAGAAGGGTCTTGAAAAAGCCAGACGGGAAGCTGCCGAAAATGGCAAGGTCTATATGATCCATCCCGACGACAAGGGGTGTATCTTTCTTGAGCGAAGAAATGATTTATACTGCTGCAAGATCTATCATTATCGCCCCCAGGCATGTCGGGGCTACCGCTGCAACCTCGCCGATGATTCAATGCTTACCATGATAAGCGGCGACGCCCATCTCCTCCTAGGCCAGAATTCCTATGGCCTGCCACTTGAGAAGGAATAAAAAAGGGCGGAATTCCACCTAGGTGAATTCCGCCCTGCATAACTGGCAAGGTTGCTATTAGCCTGGTTGGCCTGGTTAAAGTAATGACTTGACTTTCTCCAGGATATCGGCGGTTCCCATACCCTGGTAAGGTATCTGCTCAGTCAGTCCGCCCTGACCTTCCAATGCCGTGCCCATATGGCCATAATTGGTGGTCAAGCCCCGTTCCAACAACCAGGTACCATAACGGCAGCCAAGACCGGTTTTGAAATTTTGGGTTTCAATAACCAGGACCATTGGTGAGTTGCCGACCTTGGCTAGCATATCCTCATCGATAACATTCAGGGTTGGTTTGTTGATCAGGCCAACATCAAGACCATCTTTTTTCAGCAGCTCTACAGCATGCAGACATCTGTAGAGCATCTCGCCATAGGAAATGATATATCCCGCACTGCCTTCCCGAATAATCTCATCCTTACCGGAGACAAATTCATAATCCTCGTCAAAGAATCGCCCGCCAGACTCGTTCTCAATGAATGGAGTGGCCGACCTGGTTGAATAAACGAAGCGCAGCCCCTCATGATGAAAAACCTTGGCAAGCATGGCCTTCAACTGATCAGCGTCGGCTGGGAAGTAGAGTCTGGTATCATCTTCCCCAAGTCCATTGTCAGCGAAAAAATTATTCACCCCAAAATGACAGGTATTATCGGCCATATCGTCCACACCGGAGTGGGAGAAGTGAGCCAGAACATTGGCTTTGTTGAGCCTGGCCATGGTGATTTCCGAAATCACCATTTCCTGAAAGGCCGAAAAGGTACCATATATTCCCTGACGGCCGGGACTTGAGCCAAATCCGGCGGCAACAGAGAAATTGTTACGCTCCATGATACCGCCATGGACATATACCGCCGGGCAGTTTTTACGGATATGGTGCAGTCCGCAGGAGCCTTCAAGATCCGAGTCAACGACGATGACGGAGTCTTCCGGCTTGTCAAGCGTGGCAAGGATCTCGCTGATAATTTTGCCGAAATCGTCCCGGCATTTGGCCTTATCCGCCGTACTGCCCAGATATTCCTGGCCATCGCCCGACTTACCCGTCTCTTTAAGCAGTGTTACAGCCTCGTCATAGCCTTTATTGTCAAGATAAGAGATGGCCATATCCACCGGAATAACATCATGTCCCTTGGGCAAACCCTCGATGCCGGGAACGCCGATGGCCATTTTACGTTTGTTCACCAAGGCCACCGGTCCATCCGTTACCAGACTTTCCCGAATGCGTTTGAAAAGATCGTCTATATCCTCTCCATCACCGGTGCTGACCTGCAAACCATGACCGGACAGGGTCTGGCTTACATCAAAGCCCGGCATATAGGTGCTTGGATGACCGGCGATGGTAACATCATTGTCGTCAATAAGCAGTTTGACATTGAGTTTTCTAGCCACAGCATAGCGGGCAGCCTCGGCGTCATCACCTTCCTGCTGGGAGCCGTCGCTGCCAAACATTACCAGCACTTTATCACGCATGGACTCGGCAACTCCATTGACATAACTCCACAGGTGTCCCAGACGGCCTGAGCTGAAAAAGACGCCTCGTTCATCATCTCTTTCCGGATGGCCGTACAATCCTTTTTTAAATTCTCGATAGTGGAGTAGAGTTGAGATATCGGCGTGGCCGTTAAGCACTGCCATGATATACTGCAGGGCAACCCGATGCCCGGCCTCATCGAAAAAGACCGGATAAAACTTCTCGTCCCCGTTCATGAATCCCTGCATTATAAGAACTTCGGGAACCATATCATAGGCCCCACCGGTATGTCCGCCGAGTCCCTTGCAATTTGCCAGGGCCGTAAAAAAGATGAGGCTGTCACGGACAACCTTGATATTTGCCAGCAATTGTTCTCGCTGGGTGGAATCAAGTTCTTGTTGTGCTGTGGTGAAAACCTGTTTTTTATAGACGCTTAAGTCTATTGGGAATTTCATGAAAACCTCCGGACGTTAAATATCCTGATATATTCCTGTTAGCCGACCGAAACCGGTATTGGTGTTACACACCCCCTGAAAAATGGTATTCATGTCCTGGAGTAGCAGCTAACTCTGCAGGCGCAAATACAATTTTCGCTCCATTGACATACTGAGATGAGTTGGGGAAGTGGCCATAAAATGTTCACATCTATTTAGCCGCTTTTTCGCCACGAGGCAACAACCAATATGAACTTTTCCTTGCCGAGCTGTACCGGAATTCTTTTGCTCAGCTTTACTTTTCCTGGAAAATTTGGGACTTGTCATAATGACATTGCTGGCATAATATGGTTTGACAAATCACCCATCCCGACAAGTTAAATTGCATTACTCATGAATAGATAGACATGAAACTGCTCACCGCCCCTCGTATGGATCAGTGCATTGGTTGCCATTCCTGCTCAATCGCCTGTGCCAGGCTGGTTCATAAAAAGATTTCCTGGTACTCGGCTGGAATACGCATCGAATCCTCAGGCGGTCTCTCCTCTGGATTCCGGGCTATTCGCTGTCTGGCCTGCAACCCGGCACCCTGCGCCGAAGTATGTCCGACCGGGGCCTACAGTCAGCGCAAAGGCGGCGGCGTAGTAGCCAAAAAGAAATTATGTATCCGCTGTGGAGCTTGTCTTCCTGCCTGTCCTGTGGACGCCATTTATGCAAATGAGAGTGGGGAGGTTTTTGTCTGTATACACTGTGGCCGTTGTGTCGAATTCTGTCCTCAGGATTGTTTGGAGTATCAAAGCCCCGATGATATTGAGGAGGTTTTGCCATGATCACCGAACAATTCAGGATTCTGCTCTACGATCTCAGGAGCAAGCGTGGCAGGATCGTCTTTCATGAGGGTCGTAACCTCTATGTCGGCGGCAGCGGCTTGGCAGCAATGCTCTATGGTCTTTATGGTCATGCGGATAAACCCTGGAACCATGAAGAGCAGCCCTTTATTCTCACCGTCGGCCCGCTGACCGGCATGTTTCCGTTGATGAGCAAGGTCGTCTGTGGTTTCAGATCACCCTATCATGATCAGTACTGTGAAAGCCATGGCGGCGGCAGAGCTGCATTATCCCTTCGCTTTGCCGGCCTAGATGGTCTGGTTATCACCGGCAAGGCCAAGGCACTATCATGTCTCAGCATCGGCTCCCATCACCTCGACTGCAAGGAAGTCGGCTTTATGCGGGGAATGAATGCCCTGACCAGTGGGAGATTGATGCGGAGGATGTTCAGCCGCAACAGCGGTCATCGCTCCATCCTGCGCATCGGTCAATCCGGTGAAATAGGAGCCGCCATGGCCTGTATCAATATTGATACCTACCGGCACTTCGGCAGGCTTGGCGGCGGAGCCGTCATGGGGGATAAGAACCTCAAGGGTATCATTATCCATGGTGACAGCGACTTCATTCAACCGCAGAACAAGACCTATCCTAAGCTGTACCGGGAGCTCTATTCCCGCGTCACTGCCACTGATATGATGCGCAAATATTTTGATCTTGGCACCCCAGCAAACCTTGAACCGCTCAACGATCTGCAGTCCCTGCCCTGGAACAACCTTCAGAAAACTTCAGACCCGGCGATCTCCAAGATCACCGGAGAAGCTTTTGCCAATGATGCCCTGCTGCGTAATGCAGCCTGTTCCGGCTGTCCGGTTGGCTGTATTCACATCGGTTATTTCCGGGAAAAATCGTTACAGGCAAACCGTTATCATTTCCACCAGGTCGCCTACGACTATGAACCGATATTTGCTGCCGGCTCCATGCTCGGTATCACCGACAGTTTTGCCATACTTCGAGTATTGGACAGTCTGGAGAAAGTCAGTCTCGATGCCATGTCCGGAGGCGTGGCGCTGGCCTGGGCCACAGAAGCAACCGAGCGAGGTCTTATCAGTGAAGATGAAACGCTGGTCCCACTGGCCTTTGGTGATTCGGAAAGCTACATCAAGGCGGCTGCTTTTCTGGGCAAAGGTATTAACGAATTTTACAAAATCCTCGGTCAGGGAACGCTGAAGGCTGCAGCACGCTATGGTGGTGAGGAGTTTGCTTGTGTTCTTGGCCAGGAAATGGCCGGCTATGCCACGGGTGAACTCTACTTTGCTGCTCAATCCCTTGGTTTCAGGCATTCGCATCTGGATACCGGTGCCTATTCCTGGGATCAGAAAAACAGCGACAAGGATGTTGATAGCGCCGTTTCTTTCTTGATGAACGACGAACCAGAGCGGGTATTGCTCACCTCCATGGTCGCCTGCCTGTTTGCCAGGTCAGTATATACCGAGGAAGTCCTGAGTGATTGCCTGGAGACCACAGGTTTTACCGATCTTGCCTCTTCGCTCGATAAGGCACGCGAGAGTATGCGCAAGCTGCGTTGGCAGGTCCGTTTTGCCACGGGCTTCAAGCCCGAAGAGATCACCATCCCAAAGCGGTTCTATAACGTGACCACCTGGAAAGGTAAAATCGATCGTACCTTTCTAGATTCGCTTAGATCCGAATACGGCCGCAGACTTCTACAATTCAACACTCCTGTGGATATTTCCACAGATACCGCCAAGGATAAATAATGGAAGCGCTCACCCTTTCACCCGTCGCAAAAGTAGACGGTAGTATCAATTTACCAGGCTCAAAATCGGTCTCCAACCGTGCCCTTCTCCTGGCTGCTCTGGCAAAAGGTGAGACAACGCTCACCAATCTGCTCAGCTCCGACGACACCGAACATATGCTCAACAGTCTCAAGGCCTTGGGAGTCCATTTTGCCATGGAGAAAGAAGGTACATGTCGTCTTGAAGGTCTGGGCGGACCTTTTCCCCACCACAACCTCGAGCTGTATCTGGGCAATGCGGGAACGGCAATGCGACCGCTTTGCGCCGCGCTCTGTCTGGGCAGCGGGGTCTATACCCTGACCGGAGAGGATCGTATGGAGGAGCGCCCCATCGGTGATCTGGTTGATGCTCTCCGCCAGGCCGGTGCCGATATCCGCTATTTGAAAGATGACGGCTTTCCCCCTGTACAAATTAACGCCGACGGCCTGAGCGGCGGCAGTGTCGTCATCGACGGTTCGGTCTCCAGCCAGTTTCTTACGGCCTTCCTCATGGCCGCTCCCCTGGCAAAACACGACTCCATTATCGAGATAGAAGGTGAACTGGTATCCAAACCCTATATCGACATTACCTTGAAGATGATGGCGAGTTTTGGTGTCGAAGTCGACAATCACAATTATAAACGCTTTACCTGTAAAAGCGGTCAATGCTATCGGAGCCCCGGTACCTTTCTGGTAGAAGGCGACGCCTCTTCCGCTTCCTATTTTCTTGCTGCTGCAGCCATCAAAGGCGGCAAGGTGCGAGTTAATGGGGTGGGCCTGCGCTCCATGCAGGGTGATGTGCTTTTTGCAGAGGTTCTTGAAAAGATGGGTGCCCATATTACCTGGGGTGATGATTTTATCGAAGCGGAGAGAGGTGATCTTCAGGCCATTGATCTTGATTTGAATCATATTCCGGATGCAGCCATGACCATTGCCACCACCGCCCTCTTTGCTAAAGGCACGACCTGCATCCGCAATGTCTACAACTGGCGGGTCAAGGAAACCGACAGACTGGCCGCCATGGCGACAGAATTACGCAAGGTTGGGGCGGAAGTAGTGGAAGGCCATGATTTTCTGGAAATTACCCCCCCAGAGAAGATTCGCCACGGGGTGATCGACACCTACAACGATCATCGCATGGCCATGTGCTTCTCCTTGGTGGCGCTAGGCGATTCACCGGTGACCATCAATGATCCCGGGTGCACCTCCAAGACCTTTCCAGACTATTTTAAACAGTTCGCTAAACTAGCAAATGAAGTTGCATGAGAAGTTTAACATTTTTTTAATAATGCCGTGGAGAAATGAACATATGGAGCTGCCATCATGAAACGAATTGTGTTCGCCCTCCTTTTCCTGACTCTGCCGAACCTCGTCCTTGCCGCGGATTTCTACATAGATCCGATCAATGGTTCGGACGATAACAATGGGAGTGCGGCAACCCCCTGGAAAAGCCTGCAATATCTTTTTGATAATAACATGATCGAGACGAGAAACTGGGAATCTCTGCCCTATTCCGAATCCTCCATTCTTGTCCCCAAAAACATTGGCGCCCCCGTACAGGCAGGTGACACCATCCATCTCCGTTCCGGCCAGTATGGAGAGCTTGATATCCGCGGTTACTACAATGCTGAACCCATTGCCATAAAAGCCGAGCCGGGACACATACCTCTTTTTCGCAATATTATCCTGCGCTCCGCGAGCAACTGGCAGCTCTCCGGATTACGTGTAAACGCCTCAACCTATGCGGAAAATGGCTTCAGCACCCTTCTCTCCCTGGAGTCCCATGGCTGGAGTGGTCCCATAGATAATATCGTCGTCACTCATTGTCAGCTTGCCTCCATCAACGATTCCTCTGCCTGGACAAAATCCGATTGGAATTCCAGGGCGAAAAACGGCATACAGGTAAGTGGCAGCAATATGACCGTGGCCTATAACAGTCTTAAAAATGTCAACTTCGGCATCAGTGTCGGGGCAAGTCATTCGAACATTCACCATAATCTGATTGAAAATTTTGCCGGTGACGGGTTGCGCGGCCTGGGCGATTACACCACATTTGCCTATAACACCGTGAAGAACTGCTATGACGTCAATGACAATCACGATGACGGTTTTCAATCCTGGTCGGTGGGCGAGGACGGCAGAGTGGGAACAGGCTCGGTTAAAGGCATCGTCTTGCGCGGCAATACCATCATAAATTATGAAGATCCCGGACAACCGTTTCGTGGAACCCTACAGGGTATCGGTTGCTTTGACGGCATGTTCGAGGATTGGCTTGTCGAAGATAATATCGTCAAGGTCGATCATTGGCATGGCATATCACTCTATGGCGCCCGCAACACGATCATTCGTAACAATATTGTTACTGACCCCAATGGCCAGGAAAACATTGGCCCGCCCTGGATCATGCTGAGGGCACATAAAAACGACACTCCCTCACAGGATTGCCAGGTAATCTGTAATGTCTCCCCGAAACTGATCGTTTCCGATCAGCCGGACATTATCAATGAGCATAATACAATTTCAGAAACGGGAGGCCCGGTGCATTCAGCATGTCGCTCAAAATCAGCTCTTCCAGCCACCCTTCTGCCCTTGATCCTGGAGAGTGAGTCAGCACAATAAATGGAATAGAACCTGGATTGGTTATCCTTAACAACCGCATTTTATCCTGGTTTTGACTGAATTTATTCAATTGTCAATCGTATCCAGAATAGCCTGATACTTTGGTGCCGGTATGATGGAAAGATCCTGGTCCATGGTCTCCAGGATGCCCCAACTACCGTATCTGGCACTTCTGCCGCCCACAAAAGAAAAGTTCATGAGCAGAAATGGATTGTCGTCATCCTGAAGGTTTTTAATCATGGCAAACCAATCCATATACAGCTCATACATAAGCGGGTCACGCTGAATATCAAGCAATGCCTGGCCATAGGTCGGTTCCTCTCCGAATGGATGGGGAGTCAGGTGCTGACCGCCTTCATAGAAAACCATTTTCTTGCCAAGTTCGATGGCCAGATCGTTTATCTGGGAAATCCAGTTAAGCGAGGTAGGCATACCGGCCCTGGCAAATGCGGCAATATCGGCGGCCGTTGCCGCCTCACCCATGACATCGAGTTGGGCGTCATCTTCCGAGGAAAGGCCGAAATAATAGGTGGGGCTAATGGCATCGAAGCTTGCCGGATCCATATTCCTGGTGATCCGCTGACTTACATCAAGCCAACTGAGCTGCGTTCCGACAACCCGGGTAATTCGCCCAAGTTGACCTGCAAAGGCTGTTGTCCATATATCCATACAGTTCTGAATATAAGGGACGATACCCTCAGGCCATGAAACATTATTGCGGATACAGCCATATTCGTTTAAAAATTGGGTCTGGTCAAACATCCAGTTCCACACCTCGTTACTGTATTCCACATACAAATGCCGACCTGGTTCCAGGTTATCCCTGAAAAAAGCTGCCATGCTGGCGATATAATCGCTGCTAGCATTATGCGGCACACAGACCCAGCCATCGACATCCAGATCGTTCATGAGGCGAACCATCATTTCATAGGGTACACCTTTAGCAGTCGTCCAGGTATAGTCTTCCGGTCGGCTGCGCTCATGCCAGTCAAAAAATCGTGGTTCTGCCGGTCGAGGGTAGGCAAGACGTTCACCCCAATTGTTAGTCTGGCCCCAGTCCATAAACCTGAAGGTTTTAAATGGAGCAATTTTTTCCAGCCAGAGCTTATAGAAAGGCTGGGTTGCATAGGTGCTCTCCGTTCCCGGCATCAAGACTCTGATGTTGCGTACCGGATCATTTTCACTGGAGTTGGTTATGCGCATTTCAATTGATCCGCTACCGGGTGTGAGAAGATCGAATACTATACGGTTGCTGCTGGTTTGCTGCAAATTGCTATGTACACCGTGAAAAGCAAGGTTCCCTATGCCATCCCACAGTACGGTATATTTTCCTGCAGGCCAGCCATCCGTCTTTGCCCAGATCGTAGCAACTTCCTGCGGATAAGGTGATTCACTAATAGTTTGAGGTATATGGATGGGATAGCCGTCGGATCTGTAGGTGAGTTGGTTGGCTAACTCTGAATTCCACGGTGGATTCGGAGCGCCGACGGATTTCGTGTACCACTGCCTGGCAACACGCATAAGATTTACAAAGGGTATTTCAGTACCCCAGTCGGCCATACCGGCAAGATTAGTGCCGATTCTCAACCCAGGACTGGCAGGTGGTGGTCCTGGGTCATCTGAGTCTTGTAAGAGCAGATATACCGATGGCAGAGCACCAGATGGCCCGGCAACTGTCAATCCAGCAAATCCAGCAGGGATCAGAACCACCAACATAATAGTCAAGACTACTCGCTTCACTCGATCAACCTCTCCGAATAATAGTTGCAGGAACACAGCCAGTAACACCACCAACCACAGCTCTGCTATACATTTACCCTACACATCTAAAGATTTCATGTATTTCTTGATAATTACTCCTCATCAGAAAAAGACAACTTCCCAATAAACATTATTTCCTCATAGACACTCTTTGACTCATCCATATATTAAATGATACTCTAAAATAGCATCGACGCCGAGATTTTGAAAATCATGGCAAGTGCAGCAAAAAAAGGCTAGGATTGAAAAAGTTCTCCAGTGACAGGAGAATTCAGGAAATACCAGGCAGGGGGCCTGTGTGTAACTATCAATAATTACATACATAATGAAGGATCAAAAAAGCATCACAGATGCCAATGGTGTCTTGCGGGCAAAGGCGGAGCTGGAAAGCGGAGATCGCCGTCGCGATATTCTCATTATAACTGTAGGTTCGATTGCAGTTGTGGTATTGTTTGCCGTGGCAATTTCCTCACTTCTCAAAGGCGATGTCCTGGTTGCTGTGATCGATTCACTAGCAGCAGTGTTTCTTATCACATTGTTGCTACTTTTCAAATACAGTCGATACGATAGAGAGTGCTGCTACGTTGGTGTGGCAATGATGTTTTGTCTTTATGCCTACCTGTTTTTCAGCGGTGCCGCCGATGGTAACACCTATATGTGGCACTACACCTTCCCCTTTTTTGCGACATTTCTGCTGGGTGCCAGTCACGGAGCAATTGCCACCATACTGTTATTTATCCCGGTTTTTCTTTATGTAATGCATGATGCCTTCACTCCCGGTCAGGGATATTATTCGAGCTCCTTTGCCATACGCTTTATTCCATCGGTCACTGTGGCGTTGGTTTTTTCCTATCTGTTTGAGCGGGAACGACAAAGATTCAAGGATAAAACGCTGGCAGCCTACGGGGAGCAGGAAAGAATAATTGAAGAGCGTACCAGGCAGCTTGAAAAGGAAATTGCCGATCGAGAGCGTATCGCCCAAAAACTGCGGCAATCGCAAAAGATGGAAGCACTGGGACTTCTTGCCGGTGGTGTCGCCCATGACTTAAATAATATATTGGCCGGAATTGTCAGCTATCCCGAACTCATTCGCCTCCAACTCCCTGCTGACAGTCCTCTGCTCACACCCATAGGAACCATAGAAAAATCAGGGAAAAGAGCCGCTGCCGTGGTTGATGATATGTTGACGCTTGCCAGAAATGTCGCCTCTGTCAAGGAAACAGTTAATCTGAATACCTTAATTGCCGAATTCCTCGAATCTCCGGAATGGTTAAAGATTCAGGAAATCTTTCCCGGCGTGCATGTTGCCGCACGACTTGAGTCAGCGCCACTGTTGATCTCATGTTCTCAGGTTCATATACGAAAATGTCTGATGAATCTTCTCTACAACGCTGCCGAAGCTTCTGCTCCTGTGGGAGAGATAGCAATCCGCACAGGTCTCGCAGATGATGCTACAACGATTCCTCACCACGGATCAAGGGCAGCTCAATACGTATTCATCAGTGTAGAAGATAGTGGCGCAGGAATTGATGACGAACACATGGAACACATATTCGAGCCCTTTTATACCACCAAAAAAATGGGCCATAGTGGTTCCGGTCTGGGCCTCTCTGTGGTGTGGAGCACGGTCGAGGATCATGACGGTATAGTTTCGGCAGAAAACACCTCATCAGGAGCATTGTTTAAAATTATGCTTCCGGCCATGGCAGCCGGATCATCCGAGCCGTTACCCCAAAAGCCTATAACTCTCGAGTCGCTCAGTGGTAAAGGATCGATTCTTATTGTCGATGACGAACCGGACTTACTGGAAATAGCCCGCATAATCCTCGAGAAGCTGGGCTATACCATATCACTGGCAAGCAGCGGAGAGGAGGCCCTGAGACTCTACCAGCAAAATGATTTTGATGTGGTTGTCCTGGATATGATTTTGGGCGATGGCCTTAATGGCAGGCAGACCTATGAGCAGATGCTCGCCCTTAAAACAAGTCAGAAAGCTCTCGTTGTCAGCGGCTACTCGACAAGTGATGACGTGGACAAAGCTCTAGAACTCGGAGCTCACTCCATCATCAAAAAACCCTACAATCTAGAAGAACTGGGTATCGCCGTAAAGAATTGTCTGGCAGAGTAGCGTTGCCAATTAGATAAGCTAGGAAGTCAAGCTGATATCTCAACCCTGAACCGGGTCCCTGTCAAGTTCATCTCTGATGGCATTTAACAGTGTCTGCATCGAAAATGGTTTTTGTACATATTGACCACCACCCAGGCTCTGTACTTCAGCCACCCGCTCAGATGCAGAATAGCCACTTGTAATTACAGCTTTTTGCTCGGGGGCATATTGGACTATCTGTCTATACGTTTCCAAGCCGTCCCATCCACCCGGCATGATCATGTCCAGGACAATAAGATCAACCGGATTTTCTTTCACAAAAGCCACAGCTTTCTCACCACTTGACATAGTAATAACTTCGTAACCAACGGATTCCAGCATGTGTTTGGCTAACTTCCGCTGTTCAGCTATATCATCGATGACCATGATTTTCTCACGACCACCATAGTCTTCAACAACCTCTGCTGATTCCAGCTGTTCCATGGTTTCACGGGTCGATGGTAGATAAATGGTAATGGTTGTCCCGACGCCCTCGCTGCTTTTGATATCAATAAAGCCGCCATGATCCTTAATGGTCGCCCAGATAATTGACATCCCCAGTCCTGTTCCACTGCGCCCCAATGATTTTTTAGTATAAAATGGCTCGAAAACCCTCGGCAAATCCTCTTTAGAAATTCCCGCGCCATCATCGGAAACGGAAAAGCAGACATACTCTCCTTCTTTTATGGTCTCATAACCTTGCCGCGGAGAGTCCAGGTAGACGTTTTTGGTCTCCAGATAGATGCTGCCTTTGCCGCCCATTGCTTCCAGGGCATTCTGCAGGACATTCATGACAACCTTGGAGAGATGCACGACCGAGCCCTTGATGTTGAGAAGATTTTCAGCAAGTGCAAGCTGCACCAGAACATCCGCATACTCCTGCTTTAGTTGTTGAAACTCCAGTGATTCGATATATTCCCGAACAATGTCATTTAGATCGCAGACCAGGGCAGTGCCCGTATTGCGTCTTGCCAGAGTGAGCAGATCCTGGACAATGGTAGCGGCCTTTTTCCCGGACTTCTGGATGACCGTAATCTTCTCATGAAGTGGATTGTCCTGGTCAATCTCCCGAAGCAGCAGATCAGGGTAACTGACCAAACCACTAAGAATATTATTGAGATCATGGGCAATTCCTGCAGCCAAGGTGCCCACCACTTCCATCTTCTGGGCCTGCAGCAGTTCTAGCTCAAGTTGTTTTTTCTCGGTAATATCTTTGACAATTCCCTGTGTTCCCAGAAAATTTTCCGAAGTTATATTATCATTTTCATATATCCCCTGGGTCGAAACGCTGAAATAGCGTTTCCCATTCTTAGTATCAGCATCAAAATCTGTAAACTGCAGGCTTATCTCCAGATCTTTGGTGGCCCGGACCCCGGTTCGCCTCTCGTTCATACGAAACTGAGCTCGATTTAAATCTTCAGGGGATACCAGCTGAAATATTGATTGCCCTTGAAGAAGCGCAGGGTTGTCCACGTAGGAGGCAATAGCCGGACTCAGGTAAATTATCCTGCCTTTGGAATCCAGCCTGAAAACGATATCCGGTATGGTCTTCAAAATGGAATCAAGAGAATGCTCACTCGATTTCAGCTGCGTCAGGGCAACACCAGCCTGTTGGCGTGCTTCTGACTGCAGATACTGAAAACGTATTAGCAAAGCCAAACAACAACTGGCCAGGACTACCATGGTTGGCAGAAGTGGTGAAAATAGATAACCGGAAAGGGTGTTGAGAGCATAACACCCCACCCAAACCAGACAGACAAGTACGACAGTGTTGAGAATTGACCACGCTGGTGTCCAAAACCTGCAACTGAACACAATTAGAAGCATCAGCAAGATGGAGGCTGCAATTTCCAAAATATGAAACGAATAGGGCCGTACGGCGATGTTTTCGTAGAGAAGGCATTCAATTGAGTGTCTATGGATATCAAGAAGCGATGTTTCTGAAGAAAGCAGAGTGGGAAAAGTCTGATTGAGTCCGGTGGCGGTTAAGCCAACCAGGACAATTTTGCCGGCAAACACCCTGGTATCGATTTTCCCCTCAAGGATATCCACTGCCGATATTCGGGTAGCCTGCTCTTCTATTGGCGGTCCTAGCATGTACTGACCATGCCGACCAACCGGAATATCGAGCTGATTGAGCGAAATATTCGGAATACCCGAATAACGATCCTCTATGACCAATACATCACTACCAAAATATTGCAGCAGAACTGCCAACGCAAAAGACGGATAGACCTCATCCCCTAATCCAATGACAAGGGGCAAACGACGGACGACCCCATCATTATCCACATTGCCATTCAGAAAACCCGACCAGTTGACACTCTCTGCCAGAACCGGATAATTGCAGATGATCCCTGTAGCCGAGTGCAAACTTACAGACGAAGTTTGCCTGGAATTCATTTTTTGCCACATCAACGGGACCGGCTTGGGAGTACACTTCAGGGCTTCACTGTTACGATTGCCGAATAGGAATTCATAACCAAGTACAAAGGGACCTTGGGAGAGCGCGTCTGCCAAGAACACATCGTTATCCAGATACTCCTCAGGTATCCCACTCATGTCGACGGTATACCCATGCTCACCTTTGAGGGTCTGCTGCAGAAGAATCGGCGAAGTTCTGTCTCTTTCCGGGAAAAGGATATCAACCCCCACCACAGCCGGTTTGGCATCACCTATAGTGGTGAGCAGTTCCGCCAACTTGTTACGCGGCCAGGGCCATTGACCCAGACTGGCAAGGCTGGCATCATCTATTTCAACGACGACAACCTCGCCATTTGTTGTCTTTGCCTGGGAAGACTTCAGGATGAAGTCCGTTGTTTCCAGATTTACTGCCTGCAGAAAAGGTGGTGAGAAGTAATAAAAGAATCCAAGTACGGAAGTGAATATGAGACAACCAAGCAGTTGGACAACCAACATGCCGAACTTCCCCTGCAGGTTACGAAGGAAGACAGATTTTGCTACTAGCTTTTTCAAAACGAAGTTACCCAGCAATAGACGAGCGTTACGAGTCTGTGTTATCTCACGATTACTTCGACTCTTCTATTACGTGGTTCATTCACATTATCAGCGGTCTTGATGAGCGGATTCTCCTCACCATGAGAGGTGGTCTTGATATACAATTTCTTAATTCCCTTCCCCATTAAAATTTTACCAACCACATCAGCTCTTTGTTTTGAAAGTCTTAGATTATACTGACGATTGCCAGCAGTGTCGGTATGACCAACGACACTTATGGACTGGGATTGCCGTTGATTTATGGTCTTTAAAATCTCTGGAATTTTACTTACCGATTCAGGGGTAAGCGTTGTGGAACCAGACTTGAAGTAGAGAATGAAGTGAACAGGCTGTTCAGGCAGATTAGCCAATACTTCGCCATATTTGGCAGCAATCTGTTCTTCCGGCAAAATCTCAGGTTTGCTTGGCAGGGATTGCTTACCCCTAACGGTTGTTGCTTCTCCTGCTTTATCAATGTCAACGGAGCCGGCTTCGTTACTGATATTAAGTTTGCCAACCTTACCGTCTGGGTCCGGCAGCAAAACAACAGTGGTCTTGGCACATCCTGTAAGGTTCAAACCCGTTACAACAAGAAATATAAGAGCAAGATACCGCAGTATTCTCAGCCGTTCCATAATCTGCTACCCCTTCTCAACTTCTGGTTATCAATCAATCTCAACCACAAATTTCGTACCCCTTACCGCCAGTGTTGCATCGGGCGTTTCAAGTTTAACTTTCCGGGGGGCCAGTTTTGCTATTTGACCGGTAATGAAGGAAAAAGTTCCCCTGATCATCTTGGCGACAAATGAAAGATTACGCTCCGCCGGATCAAAAAGAAATTCCTGTATTTCAATTTCGCTTTTCGGTCCCAGTGAAAGAACAGTATCATCTTCCATAATCAGACCCACACTACTGTTTGATCCCGTTCGAATCAGATCTCCAGGGAGAATCTTCATGTTCGGCACACCCTGAACAGAGGTTTCACCACTGATAATGAGCACCTCTCCTTGGACATTATCGATAAAACCAATGGACTCTATCTTAGCAAGACATGGATTTGCCGCTATAAACATGAAAAAAATCAAGGAAAGCACGGAAAAAAATTTCATCATGGCCACCTTCTGGTATAAATTTAGTTTCCGTCCGAAAACTAGCAATTTCGAAGTCTGCGCTTATCTGGTTGAGATTGAGGCAGGCAAAAAATTTTACCACAGGCGCCCTGAAAGAAGTGCCCTTGGGGTGCATATAATCGATATTCCGAGGATAAAATTTTGAGCATAACGACGATATCAGCCAAAATGGCAGTTTTAGGATGGGAACTATTTAATAGACCATTACATCCTATCACACTTATGGATAATATTAAAACAAAAAACTGCTTACTTCCTGCTTCTGACAAAAAGTAACCAAACGTTATCTCTGGGGATGAATGAGAGAAACGTAAACAGTATTAAAACCAGGGTAACAGCAAAAATAACAATCAAGAAAACATGGCTGAACAGGGAGCACGATCCTCCCTGCCCGGCTCAGTATCAGCGGATTCGCTCTTTACCTTCCCATTCTCTTTGGCGCAGCTTGAATTTCTGAATTTTACCCGTGGCTGTTTTCGGCAGTTCACCAAATTCTATATATTTTGGGGCCTTGAAGCGAGCCAGGTTTTTCTTGGTGAATTCGATAATATCTTCAGCAGCGGGCGAACACCCGGGTTTTGGCACTATATACGCTTTAGGTACTTCACCCCATTTTTCGTCAGGCACTGGAATTACTGCCACCTCCTGTACTTCGGGATGCCGGTATATGACATTTTCCACCTCAACGGTGGAGATGTTTTCTCCGCCACTGATGATGATATCTTTCTTGCGGTCCTTGATCTGGACATAACCATCGGCATGGACCACGGCAAGATCGCCGCTGTGGAACCATCCGCCGGCAAAGGCCTGTTCCGTGGCCTCGGGATCCTTGTAATACCCGGTCATCACGTTGTTCCCCCGCATGACAATTTCACCCATGGTCATGCCATCTCGTGGTACCGGTTCCATGGTTTTCGGATTAACCACATCCATGAAATGGGTAACCACATAGGGCACCCCCTGCCGGGATTTCATGGTTGCCTGCTCCTCAGGCGGCAAATCACCCCAGGACTGTTGCCAGGCACAAACGCTGTGCGGCCCGTAAACTTCGGTCAGACCGTAGGTATGAACGATATCGGCTCCGATTTCTTCCATGTTTTGAATGATGGTGGGAGCAGGTGGAGCACCGGCAGTCATGATCTTGAGCTTCCGC
>JAAUYI010238164.1_pt1 | contig 18253 bp, 15 predicted proteins | sample 7278041 | NCBI WGS metagenome assembly JAAUYI01 (sample SAMN14350216, study PRJNA611818) | marine sediment metagenome | isolation source: surface marine sediment (0.6m) | place: French Polynesia: Moorea | collected 2018-08
AGGATAAAGGCAGCAATGCCAGAGACGCTGTGTAAGACTCAGACCGGATTTGGTTCCGGATACCCGTTTTTTTGGGATACCCAACAGAGCAACGGCGAGTGAGACGCGAAGCCCCAGACGTAGCGTAAGCGGAGTCTGTGGGTACTTCACCCCCATTCATCTTGACAACCGGAGTTTTCCCTCTAGGGAATAGCAACAAACAAATTATCTTGTAGGGGCACGGCATCAGTAAGATTATTTGATATGCAAGAATATCGTGGATGCCGTGCCCACCTATGGAATAGCAACAAACAAATTATCTTGTAGGGGCACGGCATCAGTAAGATTATTTGATATGCAAGAATATCGTGGATGCCGTGCCCACCTCACCCGATTACATATTCCTAAGCAAAAACTATTGCTTACAAAATAGACACAGTTTAATACACCACAAAAGAATTGACAGAATCTTGAATAATCCCTTTCACTCTACGCCAACGTCTTTCTGCTACTGAAGCATTGAAGGTAAACAGTTTACCCCGGCTAGTGGCGATACTGGCAAGATTGTGTCTTTTTTTACCATTAGGTAACTTAATTGCATACTCCAATAGGTAGTATTTTTTGTCCTTAAATTCCTTCTCTTCAGCATTAACTAACTCTGCTGTTCTCCCGGAACCTTCTGGCGCAAGGGCATTTTTCCCTAGTTTATATCCTATTTCTGTTGGTGTACCTAGTTCGGTTAAGGTTTTACCTTCCGGAACAGGACTAATTACCACCGAGACATTTTCTGTGGCTTCAATTAAATCATGGAAGACAACATCAGGACCATTTGCTACTTTCACTTGTATCCAACCATTGGGATATAAGAATTGATAGCCATCTTGGGTATCTACAAAACTTTTCAGTCCAGCCGCAGTTGCTATCCCAGGATTTGTCAGGGTGAAGGTGAAAATTAAACATAAAATCAAGGTAATTCGTTTCCACATGGGTCAATTTTCCTTTGGCTGGAGGCAATTTGAGATGAATATAAAAGTATGGTTTTTATTGTGCCATCATATAGTGCTGTTAAGTTAATTCCCGTGGGTAATATCGGTAATATTAGTTGTATATCAATAAGTCCCCTATCCATAATAAAATTCTGCCTTGGGTAAACTACCCCCAAACAGTTGGGGATTTTTCTCCATCAACCGAGAGAACCAAAATTCTAAATCTGCTTTTGCCTCAATTGCCGTAACCATTTCTAGTGGTGTTCTTGCTAGAGAACGTTCAATTACGGGGGCTTTCAATCCCAGGTATTTTGCCCCCAGTTGAGCGGCTGCTTGAGGATTTTGTGTTGCCCAGTCCACAGCCGTTTTCAGTGAACCTTGCACCGTTGCAATCACCTCTGGATACTGTTCAATTAGGGAAGTTAGCGCTAGAGTTCCGGCTTGGGGAATGCGGGGTTTTCTTCCGGTTGCCTTTCCCCATTCCTCTTGGAGATTTAGTACTAATTGAATGGGGATATCCCGATTTTCTCCCTGAATTTCGGCTGCGGTGCCAGCTGGTTCTGAGAGCAAAGCTACATCTCCCCTTCCTGCTAGCAATAATTGCACTGCTTGAGCAAAGTCGGTAGTGTATTGAATGTTCATATCCCGCTCTGGAACTAGTCCATTTTTACTGGCAAGGTAAAAGAATAGCTGTGCTGGTAGTCCCCCTCGGAAGGCAATTAACACCTTTTTCCCTTTCAAAGCATCCCAACTGCTAATGCTTTTATCTGCACTCCATAGGTTGAGAACCCCCCAGACTAAAACATTGAGTAACTTAATGGGGACACCCTTTTGATAGAGATTCGCTGCTAGGGAGGTAGGGGTAGCAGAAACTTGGAGTTGACCGGAAATCACATCAGCTCTAAGTTGATCATGGGTTTTCCAAAGCCGAAAATCCACCTCCTTTGCCAAGGCTTGAATCTCTGGTTGCTCGGATAAATAAGCAAGTAGTACGGTAATGGTGATGGGAGAGCCAGCAATAGTTAATTTCTCTAGAGTTTGGCTGGGAGATGGAGAGGGAGATTGGTTATTACAGCCCCACAGTTGGGAAGTTACCGTCAACCCAGTGGTAGCTGTCAGCAATTGTAAAAAGCGGCGACGATTGGAGATGAGCATGAGTGAAACCTGACAAATTTTACCCGAAAAATTCTGGTAGAGAAATCCCCACTATTGCCCCCATGACAAGCACAATGGCAGGATGCCACTGACAGTAAGCAAGCAGAAACCAGGAAACCAGGCATAAAATAATACCCAGGGGATGGGCTAAGTTGAGGGCTTTGGGGGCAAGGGCAATGGCAGCAGCCACAATTAACCCCACCACCGCCGGATTAACCCCCGCCAGAAAATCTTTAACTGCCTTGATGCCGTGGAATTTTTGATAGAATTGGCAAATTAACAACATCAGTACCGTTGCAGGAGCAAATAGGGCAGCCGTAGCGGTTAATGCTCCGGGGATACCAGCCACTCGGTAGCCCGCAAATGTCCCTAGGACAGCAATCGGACCTGGAGTTACTTGGCTGATGGCTACACCATCAAGAAACTGTTGTTGGGTTAACCAACCCAAATCATTAACTAGATGTTGGTTGAGAATGGGAATGAGGACAAACCCGCCTCCAAAGAAGACAAAGCCTACTTTGAGAAACACCCAAGCTAGCATTAGTAAATTTACGGATGCAACGGCATTGATAGTTGCGAAAATAACAGGATAATTATGGGGTAGTAGTTGGATAACAGGGGGTAAAAGTAAGAATAATTTATTCTGGGTATGATGTGATTGACTGCGGTTTAGTTTGAATAGCCATCCCATCAAACCAGCGATCGCTAAAATCCACAGGGTATTAATATGGGTTAAACTTCCTAAACAGGCTGCTAAACATAGTCCCAAGGCAATCTTTGAGCGAATGGCTTTGCGTCCAATAGACCAAGCTGCACTCATAATCATGGCGATTACCACCGGAGCAATACCCGTTAAAGCTGTTTTAAGGGAAGGGATTGACTGGAAGGAGAAATATAACCATGAAAGCAAAATTACCACAATAATAGAAGGTAAGAGAAAGGCAATTTCCGCCACCAGTGCCCCTACTAATCCAAAGGTGCGATAACCAATAAAAATAGAAGTATTGACAGCCAAAGGTCCGAGGATTTGCCCCAAACCAACACCGTGTAAAAATTCTTCCACCTCTAAGCAATGCAGCCGCTCAACCCATTCACGTTCTAAAAGGGAAATGATGGCTATTCCTCCCCCAAATCCGATGGTACCAACTTTCATTAAAGAAAGTGCCATTTTTAACAGAGTTATTTGCTCCCCAGTGGATTTGGATGTTTTATCCATAGTAGAATTTTCAGTTTAGTTCAGCTAAACCAAAGCACCCAGCAACTTGGGGATGGATTAATAGCCCAGAAATAGTAGCATGAACATAGGCTTCATCCCTAGCAGTGGCAGGTCGTTGTTGTTGCCACCGATATATAATCTGACTGGGAGAAGGAGACATAACCAGTATTTGATCCCCCAAGCGGACGGCTTCAGCCAGGTCATGGGAAACTAAACAAGCAGCCAAATTGCGATCGCTCAACAATCTCAACAGCATCTCCTGAAATTCTCGCCTTCTACCAATATCTAAACCATGAAATGGTTCATCTAACAATAGCAAATCCGGGTTAATTGCCAATGCTCGACCCAAAGCCACCCGTTGCTGCATACCACCACTGAGTTGATGGGGGTAATATTCTAGAAATGCTTCTAAACCCAGTTGTTTGGCTAACAGCCTGGAGGAGCGATGGCGTTCTTGTTTAGGGATACCCTTGGCTTTGAGTCCAAAAGCAAGATTTTCCAGAGTTGTTTGCCAAGGAAGCAGTCGCGGTGACTGGAAAACATGGGCAATGCAACTAAATTCATTGTGAATGACTCCCCCACAAGGTTGAATTAAACCCGCCGCAATTCCCAGCAGAGTAGTTTTACCACACCCAGAAGGTCCAGTTAAGCACAGCACTTGTCCCGGTGCTAAGGAGAGGCTAATGGCATCGAGGATGGGACGGTGGTTGTATTTGTAGCAAATGCGATCGAGAACTAACAAGGCACTAAAAGAGTTTAGATTTTAGATTGAGGTCAAATTTGCCATTGTTGGGGTAAGTCGCCAAGGTTCTAATCGGCGACGGAGGGGGCGTAAAATTAGGTATTCAGATATCCAAATTAAAATGACAACAACAGCAATCCAAGCCATCACCTCATCTGTGTCCAAGTTAATACGAGCAAGGTTTAACTCAGCCCCAATACCGGTTTCCGAGGATAATAATTCCGCCATCACAGCCACCCGCCAAGCCAGTCCTAGTCCTGCGACTAGGGAGGGGAAAAGGTAGGAAAGTAAATGGGGAAAATAAAGGTCAGTTAACAGTAAACTGTTGGGGGCGCGAAACATACGAGCCATTTCTAATAAAGGCTTGGGAAATGTGCGGATTCCTTCTACCACCCCAAGAAAAATAATCGGGAGAGTAGCCACCGTAATGGTGAAAATTGGAGTTCCATTACCGCTACCAAACCAGAGCAATGCCAGAACAATCCAAGCAATAGGGGGAATACCTTGCAAGGCACTAATCACCGGACTAATTGCCTGTCGCAACCAAGACTGAATGCTGGCGATAATGCCCAGAATAATACCTAGAAACACAGCTAGAGTGAAGGCACTAAGCAGATGGAAGCTAGTGGTGAAGATAGCAGTGCCTAACTTTCCCGTTGTTGCCAAACCTGCAAAAGCAGCCCAAGTTTCCAGGGGAGAAGGCAAGACCACACTACCATAGTGCATTGCCCCGAACTGCCACAAGACCAAAAAAATAGCCAATCCCACTAGTTCCGGCAAAATAGCCCTGACAAGACGCAAAGATTTTTGACTGCAATGATTTGAGTTCATGGGATGGGAATTAACATCCTCAATGCCTTTATGATGCTTATACAAAATTTATCTGTTGTCAAAAGACAGAATGTCAAACTATATAGCAATTTTAACTTCGATGCAATACAGGGGCTTATGTCTGGTACACGTGGGGCGGTTTTTCCGTTAGCGAAGCTAGGCTGAAAGCCTTAGGCTGCCGGATTTTTACACGTTTAGACCCAACCGAATTTTCGTCTCTCACCACAGTTTTACTGGGATAAATCTAAAGTCTAAATATTGTATGACAAGTTGTCTTTTGACATTTTTGTTTATTTTCTCCAAAAATATCTCAATATCAAAGTTATGAGTTCATGTCATCCCTTGGGAGTCTGGAACTTGGGTGTGAGGAGTGTTGATGTTAAAAAGTTGGTGGGGTGTTTTGGGAGTGAGTTCCCTAGCTTTGTGTGGGGCTTTCGGTATACCTGATCAGATAAGTGCAAAGGAAGTTGAGCCAGGTACTTTTGAGTATTCCTTAGAAAAACAACCATTAGAGCAAGTCACTTCCGTTTCCCAACTGCGGGATGTTTTCCCAGGAGACTGGGCTTATGAGGCACTGCGTAACTTGGTAGAAACTTATGGCTGTATCGCTGGTTATCCCGATGGTACTTTCCAAGGTAACCGGGCTATGACTCGTTATGAATTTGCTGCCGGCTTGAATGCTTGCTTAGAGCAGATTCAGGGTTTGATTGCCGCTAATACTGCCGATATTACCACTAAACAAGACTGGGAAACTTTGCAAAGACTGCTTCAAGAGTTTGCAGGGGAATTAACTACTTTAAGACAAAGGATAGATAATCTTGAAACCCGCTCGGCATCGTTGCAAGAACGTCAATTTTCTACTACCACGAAACTAACCGGAGAAGCAGTTTTTTCTCTTAGCAGTGCTTTTGGAGATGAAAAAGCGGATAACAGTGGTCAGGAAATTGCTGATAACCTTGTCTTCAATGACCGAGTTCGCCTCTTTCTAAAGACTAGTTTTACCGGCAAAGACCTCTTGTTAGTTCGTTTAGATGCCCTCAATGCCGAACCCTTTGGAGTTAGGGTAACCGGCACCAATATGTCTCGTTTATCCTTTGATTTAAATACGAATAATCAAGTAAAGATTGGTAACTTATTCTACCGTTTCCCCCTTAATAAACGCTTACGAATCACCCTTGATGCTGTCGGTCGCTATCCGGTTAATTTACCTAAATATAATCCTTTCTTTGCTAATCCCATAACTGGCTCTATTTCCCGGTTTGGTCGCTTCAATCCCATCTATTACCAAGGCATATTAGGGGCAGGTGTCACCGCTACTTATAAAATTAATGATGCGGTTAATTTCTCTTTAGGATATTTAGCCAGAAATTCTAACAACCCTGAAGACGGAAATGGCTTGTTTAACGGGTCTTATGGGGCTTTGGCTCAATTAGGCATTAAACCAAACAATAAGATTAATTTAGGACTGACCTATGTGCGGGCTTACTATCCCGGGGGTAAAGCCTTTGTATCTGGAGCCACTGGTAGTCGTTTAGCTAATGCCCCTTTTGGTTCCCTAGCCACTTCAGCCGACCAATTTGGATTTCAATCCAGCTTTCGCCTTAGCCCCTCTTTTACCCTTTCTGGTTGGTTAGGTGTAACTCTGGCTCATGCTGAAACTGGTGGTGTGGGTTTTCAAGGTGCTGGGGTGAATGACAATGATAACGCTACTATTGTCAACTGGGCAGTTACCTTGGCTTTCCCTGACTTAGGTAAAAAAGGCAACTTGGCTGGATTTGTCTTCGGGAACCCACCGCGAGTAACCAGTAATGATAGCGGTCCCGATAATCCCGACACTCCCTGGCATCTGGAAGGTTTTTATCGCTACTCAGTGACGGACAATATCAGTATTGCTCCTGGTTTATTGGTGATTATCAATCCAGAAGGAAACAGCAATAATGACACTATTTATGTGGGCACAATTCGTACTGTCTTTAAATTCTGAGGTGCGTGGCACACTTTTAATTTTTCATGTAGTTTGCTTCCCGCGTTAGCGGCTAAAGGACTGCCTTCTGCTATAAATATAAAAATACGATCAAAATCCAACTTAAGTTGATGGTGTTACAGTGGTTGGAATTGTCATTGTTTCCCATAGTAAACGGCTAGCTGAAGGTGTGCGAGAACTAGCAACCCAGATGGTTCCGAGTGAAGTGGCTGTGGCAGTCGCAGCTGGTATGGATGACCCCGAAAACCCCCTAGGGACTGATGCTATGCAGGTCTATGAAGCGATCGCATCTGTGTATACTGATGATGGTGTATTGGTATTGATGGATTTGGGTAGTGCTGTAATGAGCGCGGAAATGGCTCTGGAGTTTTTACCCGATGAACAACGCCAAAATGTACATCTTTGTGCAGCACCTCTGGTAGAAGGGACAATTGCAGCGGTGGTTGCGGCTGCATCGGCTCAAGATATACAGCATGTCATGGCTGAAGCCCAAGCAGCATTGACGGCTAAAGCAACTCAATTGGGTTCTACCCCTATTTCTCCGCAATCTGAGGAGGAGCAGGAAACAGGACAGGGGAAAGAGATACAGCTATTTGTCCGTAATGCTTTGGGTTTACACGCCCGTCCCGCAGCTAAATTTGTGGCGACATCGGGAAAATTTCAAAGCAAGATTTGGGTAAAAAATTTAACTAAAGGCTCAGAATTTGTTCGTGGTGATAGTATTAATCAAGTTACCACCTTAGGGGTACATCAGGGGGATAAATTAGCGATCGCTGCTGATGGAGTTGATGCTGATGCAGCCCTATTGGCGTTACGGACATTAATAGAAGGTAACTTTGGTGAAGATGATGTCGCTCCCGTACCTGCCCCTGTCTCCCCTCCTCCCCTGGTATCTACATCTCCCTCCCTCCAAGGAATCCCCGCTTCTGGTGGGGTGGCGATCGCTCCCATCCTTAATTTTCTCCCAGCCCCACTAACTGTCGATGGCAGTACATCGGAATTTATCCCGCAATTACTCGCAGATGCTCCAGAGATAGAGTGGCAAAAACTACATAGTGCCTTGCGATCGGCACAGCAGGAAATTCAAACCCTGTTATTCCATACTGATACGCAAATTGGTGATGCGGAAGCTGGGATTTTTGATGCTCATTTGCTATTGTTGCAAGACCCGATGGTAATTGAAACGGCTCACAAGTATATCTTTGAACATAATTTCCAGGCAGCAACCGCTTGGCAAACAGTAATGGATGAAGTTGCAACTAACTACCGTCAACTGGAAGATCCTTACTTGCAAGAACGGGTAGCTGATGTGGTGGATGTGGGTCAAAGGGTGTTGCGTTTATTACTAGGTAGACCTGTTAATAGGTTAGATATCTCTCAACCTGCCATTGTGGTGGCAAATGACCTTACCCCCTCAGATACGGCGGGTTTAGACCCTAGTAAGGTACTGGGAATTTGTATTACCTCTGGTAGTGCCACCTCCCATACCGCCATTATTGCCCGTTCCTTGGGTATTCCGGCGGTTGCGGGTGTACCATCATCAATTTTGCATTTAGCAGATGGGACTATGGTGGCAATGGATGGTGAAACTGGTACGGTATGGGTAGAGCCAGATGTGGAAACGGTCAACTTCTTACAGAGCAAACAAAATACCCAGCAATTAGCCCAACAGCAAGCATTAACCATTGCCCATCAACCAGCTACAACCATTGATGGCAGTCATATCAGTATATTTGCGAATATTACTAGTATTAATGATATTCAGTCTGCCTTGGATTTGGGGGCTGAGGGTGTGGGATTATTCCGCACCGAGTTCTTGTATATGGATAGAGATACCCCACCATCAGAGACAGAACAACTAGCAGTTTACCAGGCGATCGCCCAAGCTTTGGAGAATCGTCCCTTAATTATTCGCACTTTGGATGTGGGGGGAGATAAACCATTACCCTATTTAGATTTACCACCAGAAACTAATCCTTTTCTGGGTGTGCGAGGGATTCGTTTTTGTTTGCAGCACCCGCAAATATTGAAAACTCAGTTGAGGGCTATTTTACAGGCTAGTGCGGGACAGAGCATGAAAGTGATGTTTCCCATGATTGCAACTATGGCAGAAATCCAAGCAGCCAAGGCAATTTTGGCAGAAGTAAAGTCAGAATTGCAGCAAGCCGATATTCCCTTTGATACAGCAATGGAACTGGGGATAATGGTAGAAGTACCCTCAGCAGTTGCCATCGCAGATAAATTAGCAACAGAAGTAGACTTTTTTAGTATTGGAACTAATGACCTGAGCCAGTATATCATGGCAAGCGATCGCACAAATCCCTTGGTAGCAAATTTAGCCGATCCTTTGCATCCATCGGTATTGCGAACCATCCAGCAAACAGTCCAAGCAGCCCATCAAGCAGGGATTTGGGTAGGTTTGTGTGGGGAATTGGCAACCGAACCTCTAGCAGCACCAATTTTATTGGGATTGGGGCTAGATGAGGTGAGTTTAAATGCTCCAGGGATACCTAGATTAAAACAAGCGATCGCTCAATTAACATTACCCCAAACCCAAGCGATCGTTCAAGCAGCATTGCAGGCAGATGAGCCTACCCAGGTACGGGAATTAATTGCAGATGCTTTATCTCAAATAATTTGACCATTAATATGATGTCAGTTTAACCAACTTTGGGGGTTAAATTCCCCTGCTTCTACAAGCAGCGCGTTTTGCGTCGGGGTAAAATCCCCGTTGCTCTCACACAATTCGCTCATTCTAAATTCGCTCATTCTAAATTCTGAGTATGATATTTTTTTGTCTGGAGAGGTATAAACTAACAGAAAACCTATGTAAAATTACTGCAAAAAAATACTTTTCACAGATAAATTATACGGAAAACTACAATTTTTTCAGGATGAAAGTAACAGTTTATCAATAAAAATACAATCACTGTATTTTGCATGGATACTGTTACTCTTAGATTAAAGCATATACTTTTTCTGACTTCAGCAGTTGTTATGCTTCCTGACACAGTTGTGAGCCAGGAAAACAATACAGCACCAATTGAAGAATTCAGCAAATCAGAATCATCATCAAATCCCTATTCAGTTAATACACCTGACTCTATATCTGTCACCATTCCCGAACCGGAATCTTTTCAAGATTTATCAGAGTTAGGAGGTTATTCCCAGAATCGGGAAACTTTATTAGTTCAACAAACAAGAGTAAGGGATTTAGCCTCTGAGAATAGCAATAAACAGCCTTGTACCCCCGTAAATATTGGAGATGTAGAGTTTACAAAGTTAGTAGATTTAACCTCTAATAAGAGTAATCAAAAACCTTGTATTCCTACTAATATTGGACAACCAGAATTTTCTAGTCAAGGTTTACAACAACAAACAGATGTTTCAGAACTGGAGAAACAGCAAATACCTCCAAAGTCTGATGATTCCACAAATTTTCCTTTAGTGGCGAAACTAGATAAAAAACCAGCAGCTATAAAAGATAAAGAAAAATCCTCAAGCGATCCAAAATATATCGATCCACCTTATATTGTTCCCAACAAAAAAGTAAATCCTTTGACAACAAAATTAATACTAAACGGTCAAAGTATTAATCACCTAACAACAGGAGAGTTCGTTGGTGCAGTTAGTTTAGGTGATGGTCGGAATACTAGTTTTGATATTAATGGTATTCTCAAGCTCGATGGTGAAATTGAAAAAAGTGTGAGCAGGGAAAATATTCTTGTCAGGAAGCAAACTGGTAGCTATATACAGTTACAAACAGTTAATCAAAAAAGGCAAATTTCAGTTAATACTAAACAGCCACAAACTTTAACAGGTATAGATATTCAGTTAAGTCTGATTGGCTCTTGTATTGAAGATCCAGATAACCTCTGTACATTTACTCCAAGTCTTGTTACTGATGAAAATTTAATCGACCCTACATCTCTACAACCAACAAGATTTTTGTCACCGAATCAATTTGGAGATGTAGTAACGCCAGAATCATTTGCAGCTATCCAAGAGCCTGGTTTTCAAAGTGGAGCTAATGGACAAGAAGTTGGCGTAAATTTATCTTTTCCTAACACTGGTTCTTCATTTGGAAATACTCAATTTGATAGAGGTTTTATAACTAGAAAAGAAACTACAACAAATACTTATTCGGCATTTTATTCTACAGTTAGACAAGTTTTTAAAGCAAATGATAAAAAAGCTGTTGTTGGTCGCACTGTACGTGGATTTGGATTTGTCTTAAATGATGATAACTCATTACTAAATTCTAGTTTACAACTAGCTAATGTACTTTTACCTAATGCTGACCCTCAGATTAAATCTGGAGCTAATCCCGCTAAAAAAAATATTAACACCAATTTATTCTTTGCTGTTAATAATGTATGGCGACCAAATAATAGTTTGACTATTTATCATGCTGGTCTTGGAGAAGCTAAAACCCCACAAAAAAGGATTAAAAATATTAATCAACTTTCTCCTGCTAGATATTACAGTATCTGGCTTGGTATGTCTCCAGTCAAAAAGATCAATATTTCTGGCAATTCTCGTTATCAAATCATAGGAGATCCCAGAATTACTACTGCAGGTGGCTCAGAAGGGGGAGCAGATTTTAATGGTAGTTTTATATCTGAGATTGATGGTCAAAGATTTACCAATGCTAACTTAGAGAATGTTTACAGCCAAATTTATTTAACAGGATTACAACGAGATGCTAATTTGTTGAATTCTAGTAATTTTCAAACAGTAAATAATTACTACCCACATATTAGTATTAGTGGCAATATCACTGATAGTCAAGATATTTTTAGATACTATGGAGGTTTAATTACATCAGAAAAATTGAAAGCATATCTCGGTGCAGATTTTACTCGCAATACACCCAATGGTTGGACTTATTCATTAGGGGGAATTGCATATACAAACCCAGATAGAGATTATTATAGTCAAGTACAAGGTAGTCTTTCTAAAAGAATAAATCTAAACCAAAAATCTTTGCTGTTATTGTCTACTGGCTTTAATTATGCTTTTGATGGTGATACTAAGGTTGACGGGGTAGAAATTAGTAACTCTGTTAGTTCTTTAAGACTAGGAGCAACAGTAAGATTTGGATCATTGACTCTAGGTTTAGTTAATTATTTTGGAGATATACTACCAAATTCAATTGATAATTCTTTACTAGTTAACTTAGGGATTAGACTGAGTAATAATTTTCAGATATCGGGATACTATAAACCTATTGACGAAAGCAACAGCAGTTCTCGTTATGGAGCTAGTGCTACTTGGAAACTAAGTAATAATGTTAAAAGTCCTATTGTTTCAGTATCGTGGACTAATAATGAATATAAATTTGGTACTGATGGTGGAGGTAATAAATTGAATATAAACGACAATAGGTTTACGTTTTTATTAAAAGGCTTGTTCTAGATTTACAACTATTTTCAGATGAGTAAACTACCCTGTAGGGGGTTTAGCATTGCTAAACCCTTACATTTACATGTGGTGCGAGCAAATAAAAACTGCTGTAATACCATTTGATTTTATTGATGATACAAATAAATTATTTGGTCGTCAGGCTTGTACTACATATTTATGAAAAGACGAGCGGACTTGCCTTATAGAAAAAGTCCGCTCATATATTAGATAAAGTTTATCCCTGTAGCCCTAGGTTTTAAGCCTATAGCCGTTTGGTGAAAACGAAAGTATTGATTATTAGAGACCGACATTTACAACGGTTTCGTTTTCTTGAGCTGCATCGTTATCACCTTGCATGGTGTCTACATCTACGTTTTTATTATCGCTTCCTACTGCAGTACCTGTGATAGAAAATGCATTACCCTTCTGTTGTATGGCTCCGGTAGCTGTTGCGGAACCAGCACCTGTTGCTGCATTGACACCTAATAATTCAGGTTGATTGCCAGCACCATTTTTTAGCTGTATTACAGCAGCAGTATTACCATTAGGTGAGTTAACAACACCAGTTTGTCTGTTGATAGTATCAGCCAAAGCAGCAGAGGACATACCGAAAATACCAGCGGAAGCAGCAATTACAGCAACTGCTAATTTTTGATTAAATTTCATGGACATTCTCCTGTTTGAAGTGATATAGTATATATTGAGATATTTCTATGTTTGGAAATATCCTCAAAGAGTTAGACAATTTGACTAGCAAAGTAATTTCACATCTACCAATTGCGTATTCTTAAGTAATAGTAGTTACGCCACTACAAATTACTTAATCTTATATCCACTAGAATCAATCCGTCGGCCGCACGGATGGACGTAGAATATAGTTATTTGAACGCAAACTTCAATTGATAATGGTAATACCGCCAGTATTGCCATACAATCACTTGTTTATTGGTGAAATTGAAATTGCTACGCAAGTCAATTATTTCAGATTGCAAGAGTAATAAAATATACCCTTGTTTGTGTAAGCAGGATTACTGTGTTTTTTCTGCTGCACATTTTTATATTAAAGCATTGGTTATTTTTTTTCTAGGTGTTTGAGTAAACAACTAGGTAAATTTGTCAAAAATATATATAAAACTAATCAAAAGTAAAGAATATGTAAACCTCTGGATCATACTCCGGATGTATCTGAATTACCTGAAACCCTTGTTATAGCTAGATTTGCAACTATTAAGATATAATAGCGGTTTTCAGCTGAATGGAATACAAATAAAGCTGATAAAATTCTTATGGGCAGGGATTTACATCTCACAATACTGTATTAAACTCAAGTGAAAACCGCTACAATGCAGAAGGCAAAAATATGCATTTGTATTTTTTGCATATTTCTGCATCTTATCTCAGAATATTTTCTGATGAGAGTATAAGTTAAGACACTACCACATGACTCAGTTCATCGGGAGTGAGGTGGGAGTGGACTACTTGACCATCAATAAACCAAGCTATTCTTTGGGTGTGACGAGCTACTTCTAACTCGTGAGTGACCATTACCACAGTCATACCACTAGCATTAAGTTCGCCAAAGATTGCTAATACTTCTTGGGTGGTATGGGAATCAAGAGCACCTGTGGGTTCATCAGCTAAAAGTAATACTGGGTGATTGACAATAGCGCGAGCGATCGCTACTCTTTGTTGTTGTCCCCCGGAAAGTTGGGTTGGTTTATTATGCAGACGTTTTTCTAAACCAACTCTGGTGAGTGCTTCTGTGGCTCTGTCATGACGTTCTTTAGATGATACGCTCGCATATACCATCGGTAACATGACATTTTCTAGGGCGCTGAGTTGGGGTAAAAGATGGAATTGCTGGAATACAAAGCCAATTTTTTGATTGCGGATGTGAGCCAATTGTGTATCATCCATTTGGGCAACATCTACATTATCTAGATAATAATTGCCAGAAGTGGGACGATCTAAACAGCCAATAATATTCATGGCTGTGGACTTACCAGAACCGGATGGTCCCATAATGGAACAATATTCCCCCGTTTCCACAATTAGATTGACATCGTTAAGTGCGCGAACTTCTGTGTCACCACTGCCATATATCTTAAAAATATGCTCTAAGTGAATAATTTTTTTGGTAGGTGCGGTGATAATTTGTGAGCCTTGGGTATTAAAATGTTGGTTCATGGTTAACACGGCTATTTCAATTCTGGAAATCTCCTAATGTGGGTTAATCCAAAATCTCCAATTCATATTGACAGATAGATACAAAATAGGTTCCGCACGCTCACGGAACCTCAACTTGAATATAGATAGTTAACTCACAGTGGAAACTGAGTAAGCTACAAAAATTAAACTACCAACTAAAGCTAGACCTAAAATGCTCAGAAAAATATAATTGCGTTTTTGACTTGCTGTTGGTGGTTCTGCTTGATAAACCTTGGGTTCGCGAGCAAAATTGTTGAGACGACCACCTTCTTCGTTTGTGTAGGGCATAAATAAATTCCTTGTTCCCGTTTTTTGTATTATGTTACAAAAACGTAATTTATGCTCACAGTTGAGGAAACAGTTATTCACATTACTTCATCTAGCTGTATTAGTGAGCAATATCAAAAGAATCATGGATTCTTACCAAGAAAATGGTTTTGGTTTGTGGGCAACTATTTATAAGAGCCAAAGCCTACTGATTGGTAGATGTGGATTGATTACCCAGCAGGTAGATGGGCAAAAAGAAGTAGAAATTGGTTATTTGTTGGCTCAGGAATATTGGGGTTGTGGTTTAGCCACAGAAGCTGCGATCGCTATTCGTAATTACGCTTTTACAGAACTAGGTTTACATCGCCTCATATCCCTCATCGATCCCAGAAATATTGCATCCCAAAAAGTAGCGCTCAAAAATGGGATGAAATATGAAAAAACTTCCCAAATGTGGGGCAAAAATGTATGTGTTTATACGATACAGCGCAAATAAATGAGATATGCTAGCGAAGCCCTTTACTTTTACTCTTATGGCGAAAATTTCCGCCATAGAAGCACCAGAGCGGTAGGTAATTGTCCATTGGTTAACTGCATTTGCTTGGAATTCATTGCAGTTATGATTTGATCATTGGGAAGTTACTCCGCCCTGGTGATTTACTTTTTATTACACGGAGAATCTCACCCTGGGAGATTGGCAAATACCTTCTCAACTAAAGCCTTTGCCTTCAAATCCAAACTTAACCAATCTACCTCACCATTTTGATCAATTAAATCCAGATCAATCTCAACCTTCTCATTTTCTGGGGAGTAGTCGCAAAAGCATACTTGATAACATAAGTCCCACAGATCCACAGTCACTTGTTGCTCTTGACGTTGCAAACACAGATGGTATCCTGGATGGGGCATTGGTAAAGTAGCTAGATGCTCTCTAATTTGTTCTGCTTTTTCTGAGGTGGCGGTTTCCAATGTTTGTAACAACTGAATCACAAGGGTTTGAGTCTCGCTGTCTACACCCTCTGGCCAGATTAATATATCTTTGTACGTCCCTGTCCAAGCAGATGTATCTAACAGCTTGCGAATATTATCTATTAACCGAATGAAGGACGGTTGCATCAGCATTTCAGCTTGCTGCCATGTAACTGAGTTGGTAATTCTAGGTAGCATTGGAAATAAATATCAGGTATTGAAACAAAAATTAACAATAAATTTTGACCAAAAGTCGCTGTATCCGTGCAAATATTTTCTCAAACTAGCGGATTTTATCGAGGAAAACATGGAGATATTTATTATTGCCATCCATTGGTATTGGGTGTTAACACTGGGGAAAGAACATGATAGGCAAGCTACTAGATTATCGCTACAAATTAATTAGAGTCCTAGCTACTGGAGGATTCGGTGAAACTTACATTGCTCAGGATACCAAGCGTCCAGGCAATCCTATCTGTGTAGTCAAGCATCTCAAACCTTCCAGTCCCGATCCCCAAATTTTCGCTACAGCCAAGCGTCTATTCAACAGTGAGGCAGAAACATTAGAAAAACTGGGTAATTACCCTCAAATACCCAGATTGTTGGCTTATTTTGTGGAAAACCAAGAATTTTACTTGGTACAAGAATTTATTGAAGGACATCCCCTAAGTGAAGAATTAGTTCCTGGGCAGGGTTGGAAGGAAATTCAAGTTGTTCACCTTTTACAAGAAGTATTGGGGATTCTCAAGGTTGTCCATAACCAAGAGGTAATTCACCGCGATATTAAACCAGATAATATCATCCGTCGCGCTACTGATAAGAAATTAGTTTTAGTTGATTTTGGGGCGGTAAAACAACTACGCAATTCCTATTTATCCCCCGGAAATAATCCAACGGCAACGGTGGCGATTGGGACTCCTGGTTATATGCCTACAGAACAGGGCCAGGGAAAACCCCGTCCCAATAGCGATATTTATGCTTTGGGTATGATTGCTATTCAGGCATTAACAGGGGTTTCACCTATAGATTTTCCAGAAGATCCTGATACGGGAGAAATTCTCTGGCAACATTTAGTATCGGTAAATAAAGAGTTGGCAGCAATCTTAACTAAAATGGTGCATTATCATTTTAAAGATCGCTATCAAAGTGCCACCCAAGCACTAGAAGCATTGCAACCGCTCTGTACCTCCTTTCCCCAGGATTTCCCCCAGACTTCAGCAATTGTACTGCGATCGCCCCATTCCCAACAAAAGACAGTAGCCCTAGCACCAGCCAATCATAACCAAGGTAAACTGGCTGCTACTAACCCCTCTGAACCGCCTAAAGCTCCCCATCGCTTCGATTTTTTACAGTTGTTAATTTTGATTGGTTTAGTCGGTGGTGCGGCAGCTATTACCCCCACAGTGGTTAATAATATGGAGAATATAGCTGCTAACTTTGTTCGTAGGGATAGTGGAAATAAAACTTGCTTGGCAGTTATTGTTGGCAATTCTAATATTCGTTCTGAACCTAGTGCCCTTGACCCTGGTAACATTGTGAAAACTGTTACTGATGATACTGGTTTTGAAGTCACGGGCAAGCGTACCAAAAACCAATGGATACAGGTGAAATTAGCCTCTGGAACTCCTGCTTGGGCACATACGGATGTGATTAAAAACAAGTCAGAGTGGGTTGACTGTCTGCGGGATATGGGAGTAGCAATTAAAACTGTGGATGAAAAGGGCTTAATTAGTGATGCCCCTAAAGGCAGAGGCGCGAGGCGTGAACCCTCAGTAGTACAGTCCCAAGCGAAAGTAAAACAGACTACAGCAACAAATACAGTTACACCTGACCCTACCCCCAGGGAACCGGCTACTAAGCTTTTGGAGCAAGCAAGAAAGAAATATGAATCAGGGGATTTTTTCGGAGCGATCGATTTGCTAAAATCTATTCCTCAAAATGCCTCTGACTTCCAGGAAGCTGCGTCAATTATGTCCCAATGGCAAAAGGATTGGACAAAGGCAGAAGCTCTATTTAATGACATTAATCAGGCAATGGAGGATGGACAATGGGAACGAGTCAAAGATTACCAAAAGCATCCAGAAAAGTTGCCTGATATTAAATACTGGCGGAATAAGATAGAACCTTTATTAAAAGAAGCTGGGGATAATATTCCTCAACAAAAATCTCCTGCTAAACAAACCCCCGATCAGCCAAAAAATTTACTCCAAAGACTTTTACAGCGCTCTAGACCTGAGTCTAAAATTACTGAAGAAGACAGTAAAAATACTAGTAATTAGGGCTTGCTGTTCGCGTAGCGCAGCGTTAGCTGTAAAATTCCCTTGGTGGGGATAGGCAACAGGCAACAGGCAACAGGCAACAGTTTTAGCCTTATTGTTGACAATTTTTTGAACTCCAATAAATTGTCACGACTCGCGCTACCCAGAGCGACTGTCGTCGTCGCGGTGAGTTAGTACTCCATCCCTTTTCCCCGACTTGAAGTAACTAACGAACCCTTTAGGGGGTCGCTC
>JAAUYI010010584.1_pt1 | contig 18233 bp, 13 predicted proteins | sample 7278041 | NCBI WGS metagenome assembly JAAUYI01 (sample SAMN14350216, study PRJNA611818) | marine sediment metagenome | isolation source: surface marine sediment (0.6m) | place: French Polynesia: Moorea | collected 2018-08
CATAAAACGAACCACCAATATCTAATCTTGCACCTTCCCCAAAAATAATCCCAGCCGGGTTAATTAGAAATAAATTAGCACTACCGTTTGCCCGAATCAAACCATCGATATTGGAGATATTCCCCCCTGTAACACGAGATAAGATATTGGCTATATCAGTAGGGTGATCAAAAAATGCCGAACCACCATTGGGTACAGAAAAGTCTTGAAAACTATGAAATAAATTATTTCCTGCTCGCTCTCCATTTTGGATGGTCAGATTATTTCCTTCAGCATTAACTGTAGTATTGGTAGTGCCGTCTGGTGTTACTTGTGCTGTAGCTGGTTTTAAGAAAATTCCTGGAATAGTGATAACGCCAACCAAAAATAGTAATAGAGATAATCTCTTTTTCATGTTTGAGAGACTGTTTGTTAACTAAAAATAAATCAAGAAGAAAATCGGTCGTACCGTCAATGATTTTTTAGACAAATCATTTGTATTGGCATTATGTGGTTAGCTAAAAGAAAGTAAAAGAGGAAAAATTCAGGTATTTTTTCAGGTGTTTTTAATGTTTTATTGACAAAACAGTCTCTGACTTCTCAAATTCCCGATTAATTTAGCTTAGAGAAGTTATACACCATGACATCTGAAAAATCGGTTTAATGGCTGAATATTAAATAAAAAACTTAACAAGATAAAACTACCAGATCGCATTTGCCATAAAGATTACTTATGGTAAGGCGATCGCTTTGTAGAGGATAGTCATCTAAAGCTGTATTTTATCTAAAGTGAACTACCCGCGACGGAGTCGCGAGCTTCCTACCCAACAGACTGCCTCGTAGTGGATTTCTTGCGTCCTCCTCTACTTGGTCTGACATCTGGACAATAGGCTGTAGCTCCAGTCCCTGAAGCCAACAATCGAAGACCCTCATCTCTGAGGGAAATTGCTGCATTGATATCTCTATCGTGAGTTGTATTGCAATTATTACAAGTCCAAGTTCTAACATCAAGAGGCAAACTACCTACTTGATTTAAACAAACATGACAGGTTTTAGAACTAGGGAAAAATCGATCTACTTCTAAATAGATCTTTCCTTCTCGCTCGGCTTTGTATTTAAGCATGGTACAAAATTGCCCCCATCCCACCTGACTAATAGCCTTGGCTAGATTATGGTTTCTGACCATGTTTTTGACTGCCAGATTCTCAAGCACCAACACTTGGTTCTCGTTGACTATCCTTCGCGATAGCTGGTGATGAAAATCTTCTCGACAACGGGTGATTTTATTATGTACTTTAGCTACTTTTAATCGAGATTTATTTCTGTTATTGCTTCCTGGTTGTTTTCTCGATAATTGCTGTTGTTTAATTTTGAGATTGCCAGAATGCTTTTTCAACCATCTGGGATTGTCGAACTTTGAACCGTCTGAAGTAACGCAAAAATGGGTTAAGCCCAAATCTAATCCAATTGCCCTACTACGGGACTCAAGCCTTTGTGCATTTGGCTTTGGCATCTCTTGTCCATCTTCAAACATCACAGAAGCATAATATTGTTCTGCACTATTTTTGGTTATGGTCACTGTCCTAATCTTTCCTTCAATGGGTCTATGTATGACAGCATCAATCCAATCTAGTTTGGGAAAATAGATTTTACTGGGGGCTATTTTGACGTTTTGAGGATAGATCAGCGATTGCTTACCATGCTTAGACTTAAATCTCGGATATTTAGTCCGTTTCTCAAAGAAGTTAACAAATGCTCTACTCAAGTTAAGACATACAGACTGAAGAGACTGAGAATAGGTTTGAGCTAACCATTGTGTTTCTTCTTGTTTCTTGAGCTTAGGTAATTGCTTAATCATGTCATATTTAGCAATACCTTTGCCTGTTTCTTTGTATGTCTGATTAGTCAAAGCCAGAAAATGATTCCAGACCCAACGAGTCGTACCAAAAGCTTGAGCTAGTGACACTTTCTGCAGTCGGGTTGGGTAAATTCTAACTTTGACTACTTGAAACATTTATTGTAATTTTGTGTTCATGATAATATTATTGCACATAACTAATTTTGCTGAGTTAAAAGTTCGATTCATCTCTCAATAAATTGAGAGTATTCTCTTACATAAAGATAAATTTACTAAATCGCGACCATAGTGTACACTGCGTACAATTCAAGAGGGCTACATTTTAATACTCAATTCCTCTGAAAATATACAATGTTTGAACAATATAACTCTACTTCCAATCCTCTAGATTTGGTTAATGCCATTGTCGCCGACAACTCTGGTATAGAAATTAATGCCGATAGTGTTACCTTTGTCGGTGCAGATGGTCAAAGTTCTTTTTATGACGGTAGCATTCCGGAGTTAGGTATTGGCTCTGGTATTCTGTTAACTTCAGGAGATGGTAATCCTCCGACAGAAAATACTTTTGATGATTTTAGTTTAGAACAGCAAGGAAATTCCGATTCCGATTTACAAACAGTTGCCGATAGTGCTTTTGATGGTAGCGGAGAAGTACAAGATGTCAATTCTCTGGAGTTTAGCTTTACTGTCAGCGATCCTAATATCGAATCAGTCTCATTTAATCTGGTCTTTGGTTCGGATGAATTTCCTGAATTTTCTAATAGCGAATTTGTGGATGTGGCTGCGGTTTTTGTCAACGGTCAGAATGTAGGACTGTTTAACAACGATCCCAATCAACCCTTAAGTATTATTGATGAAAATCTCAATGCGGGCAATTTTCAGGACAATGCCAACAATACTATTCCCATTGAATATGATGGCGTAAGCTCGGTTTTAAGTATTGTTGCTCCAGTACAGCAGGGAGAAAATACCATTAAATTTGGCATCGCCGATACAGGAGATCAAATATACGACTCTGGATTATTTATCTCTAACTTTACTACTAGCGGGGTCAATACAGGCGATGATGGTAGTGGGGTAGTATTGAATGCTCCTGGTACAGAAGAAGCAGACGAAATCATTGGCGATCCAACTGACCAATTTATTGAGGGGTTAGGAGGTAATGATACTATTAACCCTGGTGATGGCAATGACGTTGTGGATGCAGGTGCTGGAGACGATTTAATAATAGGTGGAATTGGTAGCAGCAACAGTATTAATGGTGGAGAAGGAAATGATACTGTTTCTTATAGTGGCAATCAAGCTGATTTAACCACAGAAGCGATCGAAAATTCAATTACAGTCAGTGGTAATAATGACAGTGGAGGGTTTAGCGATACTCTGACTAATATTGAAACAATTCAGTATGGCGATGCCAGTGTTAGTACCGATACTTTACAGCCTGCTCAACCAGAAGCAAATACGATCTTTATTTCAACCTCCACAGGACAAGTCGGCTCTATAAATGCCGAGGGAGAATTTACTCTCATTGCAGAAACAGAAAATCCAGATATAACATTTCTCGGTCTAGCGTTATCTCCCGAAAATGAGCTTTATGCAGTAGAAACAAGTAACGTAGGTATTGAAAACACCCTATATCGCATAGATTTAGAAACTGGTACTATTACCGAGCAAGCAACTCTTAATATTGCGCCAGTAATCAATGGTTTGAGTTTTGATAGCAATGGCGTACTCTATGGTGTGGGAGTTTCTGCTTTATATTCCATCGACGTTAATACAGGAGAGAATATAGATGTAATTCCCATCGAATCAGAGACAGAATCGGGTTTTCTTAGTAGTGGTGCTTTGGTGTTCGATCCTGTCGAAGAAGTCTTTTATGCAGCCTCTTCAGAAAATGACGATACTTTATATTCTATTTCTCTGACTGGCGAACCGACTGTAATCGGTGAAATTGGTGTTGATGTCGCGGGATTTTCAATTGAAGATGGTAATTTAATTGCTTTTTCTGACGACGATCGCTACATCATCGACACTACTACAGGAGTAGCAACTTTAGATTCTGAGATTGCAGGAATTTCAGGCTCGATTACAGGTGCATCGGGAGTTTTCGCAGAAGAACCGATGGAGGAAGGTATACCCGTTTATCGTTTTTTGAGAACCGATACTCAAACTCAGTTTTATACCACTTCTGAAGTTGAAAGAGATGAGATTTTAAATACTTTACCTCAATACGAATTAGAAGGTATCTCTTTTGTTGGTGTACCACAGCCAGGGACAGAGGACGATCTCACAGGGATCGGTCCTGTCTACCGTTTCTTTAACACTAGTACTGGGATACATCTTTATACCTCTGATGAAAATGAACGAGCTTTTGTTGAAGACAACTTAGATAACTATGTCTTTGAGGGAACTCCTTATTATGGTTATGATACCCAAGTAGAAGGAACAGTACCTTTGTATCGTTTTTACAACCAAAGTTTAGATGCTCACTTTTATACTCCTTCAATTGAAGAAAGAGATTTCTTTATTGAATCTTCTGACTATGTACCAGAAGGCGGTGATAATGGTATTGCTTTCTATGTTGAACCTGCACCAGCAGTTTAATTTTAAATAAAAAGACTTAAAAAGATAAAATTACTAGATCGCCGTCGCCATAGAGGTTACTTACGGTGAGGCGATCGCTTTTTAAAGATAGCCATTCGAGAAAGTGATGATATTTTTCCACAATATTAGTTACTGCATTGATTTCTCTTCTCATTCGTGACTTTTGGTACGAGTCTCAATTAATTTAAGCTCTGCTTCTGTTGGGGTATAGAGTTCTGCTAATTCAGAAGGGTCTGGATACTGTTTAAACCTGGGATAAGCGGTACGTTCGATTGATGTCACGAATGAGATGGGATAAACGGAACTCCAAGATATATAGCACCAAAACTCATTTGAATTCAAGCTATCAAACTTAGCAAAACTTTTTAGGATAAGCAAATTTTGTTTTTTGGAGATGTCTAACAGGCGATGGAATTCGGGTTGTGGTTTGGGTAAAGAGTTTTCTACAGATATTTACTGGTCTAAGTTTTTAACTTGGATATCCAATATGGGTTATTTAAACTCTTCATCTTAATACCCTACATCTATTCCTCAACCTGCGAAATGCCCGTTTCAATGTTTTGGTAATTGGATTTTGTATAACTCCTGTACGGGCGAACGTTAAGGTAGCGCGATCTTGTTGGTTTCCAACAAAGAGGAGGCAAGGACTCGGAGCTTGTATCCGAGTATTGAGTGCCGTCAACTACCTCACCCTTAAAGGTAGTTCGCCCTTAAGAATTTCAAACTCTCAATTTCTATCTCCTAAAAGGTTTTGATGAATTCAATCAAAGCCCGTTTATCTTCATCGGGTAAATCTGCACCAAATTCATGCCCACGATTTTCAATAAAGTCAGGTGCTTGATTGTATTTCAAAAGTAGAGGAGTAAGTACATCATCGGGAACAAATCTGACCAAAGATCCCAAAACTTTAGAACCCAAGGGAGAATTCAACTTTCTCTGTAAGATACTCGGTGTCTCGCGGGGGTCTAAGTTTGCCAGTAGTTTGATGGGTGTACCTTCGGGGACATCTGCTTCTAATTCACCTATTTCTAGATGAGTGTCTCGGTCGGTACGGAAGATCTTGGGTTCGCGTTTTTCGGGCCATAATAGTTTTTCGATCGCGTCGTCAAAAGCTGCCATGCGTCCAGCTACAGAAGGATCGCCATTATATTCACCCACGGAGTTATTGTGCAAAAAGGGCGCACTCGACCAAATACTAATCAAAGAAGGCGTACGATAGTAACCACTCCCTCCTGAAGGAATCTCAAATTCTAAGGGTTTATCTTCGTTGAAAGGATTAACCAGATCGAGCTTGCCTGGGGATGGTAGTTGTTTGTAGGTTTGAGAAGAAAACTGTTCCCAGACATGACCTTGTTTAGCATTAGTCGCCAATGCCCGTGCAGCATTAGTACCGATTTCGGTTACGGGTTTGCGCTTGTCGTCGGATAGGAAATTGTGAGCCAGAAAATCAGAACTGAGAACCGACTCTCGATACCATTGTTTCGCCCGTTCGGGATCGACGGCAATTTCTGCTGGTGGTTGTTTACTAGAGTGACACCTCGCACAAGTATCGGCAAAGATTTTCTTGCCTTGAGTTAGTACCTCTTCATCTTTGGTTAGATAAGCTTTACCACCAGGAGCATCGGCGAGATACATTGGTTTGAGGGTAGTTAAAAAAGCTTCTGCATCTGCCATGCGAGCTTCTGTTTTCGGCCAAAACTCACATTCTTGTTCTGCCTTTTTAATGTCAAAGGGCTTTTGAGCCTTTCTACCTAGTAAGGGGTCATGGAGAGTCAGCCAATAATCGGAACAAGAACCGATGTTAATGTATACTCGTTCGGAAGCTAAAGCTACACCCACAGAATCTGCGCCGTCTTTAAGAATGTGGGGAACTTTTTCTTTGCTACCGTCATTCATCACCTCTTCATATCTCGGTCGATCTGCCAAATTAAAGATGGCATTGATTACATTGGGATTATCAATATGATCGGTGGCGATACGAGAGGTATCAGAAGTACCAGGAGGCTGATTATTAATTACTTGCTTGCGAAAATCTTCATCGGGGATAGTCCCGCCGAATAATTGTCCTTCCCTTAAATATTGATTGCCCAATGCCGAAACGATATTTTCCCATTTAGGATTTTCGGGGTCTTTAGGTGGTTTGAGGGGATTGTAGGCAATATGGCAGACTCCGCAGGAGATCCCGATATTATAGGGTGGTTCGATTTGGGCTTTAGTATTCCCCAAGGCATAATATTGAGCCACATCCCACTTCTCTGGATCGAAATTAGGATTGGGAAACTTCCGCGTTCCCATTACACCACCCGCATTGGGGTCGCGATCGCATTTATCCAACCAGAGACCATATTCGTCTGGTTCGGTGGCAGCAGTACAGCCAGGATCGTTAACCACCCCAATTTTGGCAAACCGCTCGTTGCGTTGATAGTGGTGGGATTCATCCGCTGGATCGCTATCGGGACGAGCATCCAACAAACTTAAAAAGTCTGCTTCTCCGCCAGAAAGCAGGGCTAAATTGCGAAAGAAGCCCTCGTTACCACCAGTCCAGAAATACCAAGTTTGTAAACCCCGTTTTTCCGCTTCGGTGAGATCGCCATAGATTTCTGAAGGCAGATATCCTAAATAGTCGCGATCGTATTCATCATTATCTTGGTAACTTTTATCGCTTTTATCGGCGTAACCTGAAGTTTCAGTGGCAACTTCTGGCTGGAGCTTAGCTATCGCTAGATCGGTCGTCTTCTCTCTAGCCTCGGCTTGGGCGATTAGTTCTCTAAGATCTTCGACAGATGTAGCCCGATAGTTATCGGCAGAACAGCCTTGAATAAAAATGGCGATCGCCACTACCAAGACCACAATACCTAAATGTAGCTTTTTCATATACTTCTACTTCTCCTAAGACAATATTTGTTGCTCTCGAAAATCAAAGCCAAATTTAGTTTTTTTAGACACAACTATTGGTTCGGCAAAAAAATAGGCTCTTGTATTAATTGCAAATTACTCCGTCTTATAACGACGGAGACAACACCAGACTATTGGTCAATTAATCTCGAGCAAAAATGCAATTAATTGAGAAAAATTGCTTTAAGCAAGTAAATTTAGAATTGACTATCCTGGCGAGTTAGCCTTTATTTATACCGATTAACTGGCTTTTTTAGTACATTGCTTCTATTGTTTCATCAAGAAAAATTACAAAAAATTAAAATTAAATAAGACAAAACTTTGTAGTCATAGTGATAAGTATAGGCTTTAATTAAGCGTTTAAATAAAATATTTTAATAACTTAAAACAAATAAATTAAACAAACTTACAGGTTTGTGCGATCGCTGTTTTAAACAGGACAAAAGTCATGATCTTTCAACCATTAGATTTCCGCCACCTGACAGTTAAAAATCGTATTTTCCGCTCCAGCGTTACAGGGCGTTGGGATAACTACGATGGCTCGGGAACTCAAGCCAGAGTAAATTGGGAAAATAAGTTTGCCAAGGGTGGAGTAGGAGCAATTATCTCCTCCTATGTTCCCGTTTCCATTGAAGGTCGAATCACCCCCAATGTAGTCACCATCGACTGTGACGAACGGATTCCCTTTTGGCAGACGGTGGGAGAGACAGTACGCCGATATGGATGTAAATACATCATTCAACTCAGTCATTCTGGCCGGCAACGGGATATTGAGGGGATTGAAAATACTCGTACTTTAACTAATCGGGTCGATCCAATACCCGCTCCCAGTACGACCGATGAAGCAGATCAAGTAAATGGTCTGCCTGCTAATAATATGTCTGTAGATAAAGTCCAAGAAATTATCCGAGACTTTGCTCAAGCAGCGGGTAGAGCGAAAGCAGCCAGCTTAGACGGTATCGAGTTACATAGCTCTCATGGCTATCTAATCAATCAGTTTCTCAGTTCCGCAATTAATCGACGCACCGACGAATATGGTGGCGAACTGAAAAATCGCTATCGCTTTCTGCAAGAAATTGTGCGGGCAATTCGCCAAGAGGTCGGAGATAACTTTCATTTACAAGCAAAAATCAGCGTTAGAGAGTTTAACAATATTATTCCGCCTTGGCAAAAGTCGGGCAACACTCTGGAAGAATCAATTCAAATCTGTCAATGGCTGGAAGAAGATGGGATTGATGCCCTGCATATCTCTCGCGGAAGTACTTTTCCCCATCCCTTGTTACCCTCTGGTCCTTTCCCCTTGAGAATGCTGCGCTATACCTACGATACGATGATTTCAAGTGGCGGAAAAACTAGTTTTCGTAACTATATTTTATTTCGCTATCCTTCCCTCTGGCCGATTTTTCAATGGTTTTGGGGTCGATTACCGAAAAAGGTAGAACGAGATTACCAGCAGCCAATTAAAGGCTTGGAGATAGAAGCTAAATCTTTAGATCAATATTTCCAAGAACACGTATCTGTCAAAGAATTTCAAAACCTATTAAATCAACACCAAGGTACGGTGTTGAGAGATGCCAAGGAAATCAAACAACATCTACAAGAAATTCCGATTATTACTACGGGGGGATTTCAACAGGCATCGTATATCAATGCGGCCATTGAGGGTGGTTATACCGATGGGGTGAGTATGGCCCGCACTCTGGTAGCTAATAACGATTTGGTGCGTCAATTCGAGTCTGGTAAAGATATTGCCGATCGCCCCTGTACCTATTGCAATGAATGCTTGGGGGCATATTTAGAATTGCCTTTAGGCTGCTACAACCTCGATCGCTTTTATCAACGCTCGATTAAAAACCTGACAGGTACAGAAAGGGACAAGGTAGACAGAGAAGCAGAACAAGCCAGAACCAAGGAAGTGATGACCGTATTCGATCCGCCTCCTAAACCTTATTTGCCACCGATGTAAATGGAGTTCGTAGAGACGTTCCATGGAACATCTGTACAATAACCCAGCTAAGAACAATTGAACGCTCGCTTATCATTTTTGCCCACCTTACGGTTCGTAATTAGTAGTTGAGAGGTATTAGCAATGACCGCAGAAAGTCAGGAATCTAATCTAAAAACTGAGAAATTTAACCTAAAGCAGATTTGGTGGAAAATTCTCTCGGTCGTTGTGGTCGTGGCGATCGCTGTCTTACTCTACTTGGTGTCTCCACTACTGTTGGGTAACGGTGCGGTGAAGTATGCAGACATTGAAGACCATTATAAATACGGTTCGATCGGTGGCGAGGCTGCTAATGGGATCCCCTATTGGGTATGGCGAGTTTTACCGACAGTTTTTGCCGATAAATTACCTGGAGAGGGGTATACTTCCCTAGGCTTTATTCAAGAACCAGGATACGACCTACCAATCGGTTTTTCTCAAGCTAAAATCGGGTTCGATCGCGTTGCTCAAAACTGTGCTACCTGTCATGTAGGTAGTTTGCGAGATAGCCCAGAAAGTCCACCACAGATTATTACGACCATGCCTTCTAATACGGTCGATCTAGAAGGATATATTCGGTTTTTGGCAGATGTGGCGGTAGATACGCGCTTTACTGCCAAAGAAATGATGCCTCAAATCGAGGCAATGGGGGCTAATCTCAATCCTTTAGAAAAACTAATTTATCGTTATTTTGCGATTCCTCAAACTAGAGATGCCTTAATTACTCAAAGCAGTCAATTTGCTTTTTTAGATCGACAGTCGGCATACGGGCCGGGAAGAGTCGATACCTTTAGTTCTTATAAAACCCGTCAGTTTGGTTTTCCCAGCGATCGCCTGGAAGACAAAGAACTCAATGGCATTGCCGATTTTCCTAGCGTCTGGCAACAAAAACCCCGTGAGGGAATGCAACTGCACTGGGATGGTAACAATACTTCGGTCAACGAGCGGAATAATAGTGCTGCTTTAGCTTTGGTAACGCCAACGACTATCGACTTTGATGCCATTCATCGAGTAGCTGATTGGTTGTGGGAATTACCGCCTCCTGTATATCCCTATAAAATCGACTCAGAATTAGCTGCTGCGGGAAAAACTATTTATGAAAATAACTGTGCTGCTTGTCATGCTTTTGGTAGTTCCCAGGTTGGCAAAGTTGTACCTATAGAGGAAATCCAGACAGATCCAGGTCGTCTCGATTCTTATACCTACGAAACACTTTCTAATCAAAATACTCTATTTGCCGATATTAGTTATCGCGGACAAGACCAAAGGTTTCAAAACTTTCGTAAAACTAACGGCTACGCCAATATGCCTCTAGACGGAGTTTGGCTGCGCGCCCCTTATTTACACAATGGTTCGGTTCCCACGTTAAGAGATCTATTAGAAAAGCCAGCAGATAGACCTCAAGCTTTTTATCGCGGTTACGACGTATTCGATCGCGACAAGGTAGGATTTGTCTCTGATGTAGCCGAGGAAAACGGTAAGCAGTACTTCAAGTTTGATACTACCTTGCCAGGCAATAGCAATAGCGGTCATCTTTACGGAACTGAGTTGGATGGTAACGCTAAAACCGCATTAGTTGAATACCTCAAAACACTATAAAACATAGCAACTTTGATTGGTTGGGATAATCAGGAGTCAAAAATATGAATTCTTATGCAAAATGGTTTGGTCGCGTGGTTTGGCTGGGCATTTTTATCAATCTGTTTTTTATCATTCCCCTGTGCTTTTTTCCCGCAACCTTACTCTCTTTCCTCAATATGCAAATACCCATACCGATTATTTGGGTACGTGCAGCAGGGTTGCTCTTACTAGAAATCTCTATTTTGTATATTCCTGGGGCGATCGATCCCTATCGTTATCTAGCCACTGCTTGGATGTCGGTTTTGGTAACTAGAGGAGGGGGGTCTAGCTTTTTTCTCTGTGCGGTTTTCTTGTTCGGACAAGATCTAGGATTTCTGACTATTGCTGTGGTCGATCTCTTATTTGGCGTTGTTGAAGGAATTCTCTTGTTTTTAGCCACTAGCAAAAAACAACCAGACAATTTGCCGTCCTCGAATTTTGGTTAAAAATCCCTCAAAAATTAAGCACTGGCAGTGACAATGAACATCAAAGCATTACAGACAAGATTGGGTAAGATAGTTACGGCGATCGCGCTGGTACTAATTCTACTCGTTGGAGGAGTGGGATATCTTGCTTGGTACAACCTCTTTCGCGAAGTTCCTACTTACTATGAATCTCCAGAAGAACATTTCAAATATGGTTCGATCGGTACAGAAAATGCCGAGGGAATTCCCTATTGGATTTGGTTAGTCTTACCACGACTGTTTCCCGAATATTTACCAGGATCGGGGGGCTACACCTCTTTGGGTTTAACTTGGGAAGAAGGCAAAGAAACCCCCGTCGGTATTTCTAAAAAAACTATTGGCTTTCCCCGTCAGGGTATCACCTGTGCGGTCTGTCATAGTACTACCTATCGCAAAAAGCCCGAAGACAAACCGATAATTGTCCCCGCAGCACCCTCAAATAAATTCGACTCCCAAAGCTTTCTCCGTTTTATCTTTGCCTGTGCCAACGACCCAAGATTTAACTCGGACTATCTCTTAGAGGCGATCGCTTACAACCAAGATCTATCCTGGCTCGAAACCAAACTATATCGCTATCTGATTATCCCTCAAACCAAAAAAGCCATCCTCGAACAACAAGAATCCTACGCCTGGATGGATTCTCGCCCCAATTGGGGTCCTGGGCGCATCGATCCGTTTAACCCCGTTAAATTTAGAACCCTGAGTCTGCCACTGGATGATACCATCGGCAATTCTGACATGATGTCTCTCTGGAATCAAAAACAACACCAAGGATTTGCCCTGCACTGGGACGGCTTAGAAACCTCTCTAACCGAAACCGTCAATACAGGAGCGATCGGCGATGGGGCGACTAGAAAATCGATTGACATTGCTGGCTTACAGAGAGTAGAGCAATACATCACCCAACTCGATCCTCCTCCATATCCTTTTGCGATCGACTCCTCGTTAGCAGAGAAAGGTAAAACTATTTTTGATAATAACTGTGCTTCTTGTCATGCCTTTGACGGTGAAAGGACTGGTACGGTCATACCTCTGACCGAAATAGGCACAGATCGTCATCGTCTTGATATGTGGACTCAAGAAGCAGCAGATACCTATAATCAATACGCTGAAGGTTACGAATACGACTTTGACGAGTTGCGTAAAACCGATGGCTATCTATCTGTATCTCTAGATGGCTTATGGTTGCGCGCCCCCTACCTTCATAATGGTTCGGTTCCTTATCTGCAAGACCTCTTAGAAGCTCCCGAAAACCGTACTAAAGTATTTTACCGAGGTTACGATGTCTACGATCCAGAAAAGGTTGGGTTTATCGCCGAAGGCTCAGCAGCAGAAAAATCGGGGTTTAAATACGATACCAGCGTTACTGCCAATGGCAACCAGGGACATATCTATGGAATAGATTTACCGGCCCAAGACAAAGCAGAATTGATCGAGTATCTCAAGACTTTATAAAGAGGAGTTTGGAATTCGGAATTCGGAATTCGGAATTCGGAGTTAGTAGTTAGTTGTACTTCCTTCTCGTTCCTTCTTTTTTCTCCTCTGCTTCCCCTGCCCTCCATCTTTCCTCTGCCTTTTGACTTTTGAAAAATGGTACAACATTATGTCTACTGACTATATTTTGTTTATACACGGGGTCAATACCCGCGACCAAAGAGATAATCCTGAATACGCCAAAGACTTAATTGCAGGTATCAAAGCCGAGTCTCCAGACTTTGTCGATATACCCCTTTACTGGGGTGATGTTAATGACGCTGCCGAAACACGACTATTATATAGATTACAAGCTTCTCCTTTGTGGGATGAGATGTGGTTTAGAAGTTTCCGCGAACAACAACTACTACAGTTTGCTGGAGATGCTGCCCTTTATATCAGCCGTCATGTCGGTTATAAAATCGTCCAAAGATTAAATACAGATGCCCTGCAAATATTGCAACAGGCTCAACCCGATGATTGTCTGCATTTGGTTACTCATAGTTGGGGTACGGTTATTCTCTTTGACATTTTATTTGCTACTCGTTGGGACGATCCTGAAGCTCCCGGACACGAGGAAGTGATGAAGATTCGAGACTGTATCTTTGGCTTATCGGGAGAAAATGATACTACCCAACAAGGAATTCAATTGGCAAGTATTCATACCATGGGTTCGCCGATCGCCATTTTTAGTCTCACTAGCGCTAATTCTGAATCTGATGCTGGCAGTCACGATATTACCTTGCGATTACAAAAAATGCTCGAAAATCTTCATCAAGCCAGAAATGGAGAAAAACTGCCCTGGAGAAACTTTATTCATCCAGGAGATCCCATTGCATATCCCCTAGAACAATTAATGAAAGATCTGGTAGATCGAGAGGAAAAATATATCGATTTTGAAGATCTGATTACTCCAGAACCAAATTTATTTGACTCGCTCAAAGAGCCAATCAACCAGTCAACCTTTGCCCTTTTACAAGGAGGGAAAGCTCACGCTAGCTACTGGCAAAGCCAGAAAGTGAGCGAAGAAATCGGTAGTGTTTTGAAAAAAAATACTTAAGCGATCGATAACAAATTCCCAATAAATCATTTTTACTAGAAAAGACTATGAAACCATATCTACCCCAGCAAGAAACTAATCCCCAGGCTAGAGAAAATTGGCTGAAGGAAAACCGAGAAGATTATCAATTCGACCATAATTTTTTAGCACCAATTCCGATCTTAGACCGCGTACCCAAGCGAGAATATTTCTCTGCCGAATATACGGCAAAACGTCTGGCTAGTATGGGAAGTCTTCCTGCCAACATGCTGGCAGCAAAAGCTAAAAACTTTCTCGATCCCTTAGATACTTTAGAAGAATACGAAGACTTTTTAAGTCTGCTGCCCAAACCTAATCTGCTCCAATACTATCGTACTGATTCCTTTTTTGCCGAACAAAGACTTTCTGGAGCGAATGCGATCGCCACTCGTCGCCTCGAAGAGTTACCCGAAGATCTGGCAATTAACAATAGTCATTTTCAGCAGGTTGTCAATACAGAAGACAACCTAGATGCAGCCCTCAAAGAAGGAAAACTATATTTCTTGGACTATCCTTTATTAGAAAACATTAAAGGGGGAGATTCCGAAAGCGGCAGAAAATATCTGCCCAAAACCAGAGCCTTGTTTTACTGGCAGAGTAATAATTCCGCTGTCGGTGGTTCTCTAGTTCCCGTGGCGATCGAACTCAAGAGCGAGTCGGGTAATAACAAACTGATTTATACTCCCCAAGATACTCCTTTAGATTGGTTTTTTGCCAAAATGTGTCTCCAGGTTGCCGAAGCCAATCATCAAGAATTAGGTACTCATTTTTCTTTTACCCACGCTGTAATGGCTCCTTTTGCCATTGTCACCGCCAGACAATTAGGAGAAAACCACCCTCTGGCTTTAATGCTCAAACCTCATTTCCAATTCATGCTGTTTGACAACGACTTGGGCAGAAATCAATTCCTACAGCCAGGAGGTCCAGTAGACCGCTTTATGGCAGGTAGTTTAACTGAATCTCTAACCTTTGTCGCTCAAACCTATCAAACATGGAGTCTGCAAGATTTCGTTTTTCCCAACCAAATCAAAAATCGTCAAATGGATAACTCAGAATTACTTCCTCACTATCCTTTTCGCGATGATGGCTTACTAGTATGGCAAGCCGTAGAAGATTTTGTCACCGATTACGTCAAACTTTATTACAAAACAGCAGCAGACTTGAGTGAAGATTATGAATTGCAAAATTGGGCGCGGGAACTGGCTGCTCAAGATGGAGGTCGCGTTAAGGGTATGCCAGAGAAAATCGAGACTCTAGAACAGTTGATTGAAGTTCTCACCGTCGTAATTTTCACCTGCGGCCCATTACATTCGGCTTTGAATTTTCCCCAATACGAATACATGGTATTTGTACCCAATATGCCTTATGCTACCTACCATCCAGTCCCAGAAACCAAAGGGATTGACATGAAGACGATTCTCAAGTTTCTACCACCTTTCAAACAAGCAGCAGATCAGGTCTTTTGGACTGTGGTTTTGACCTCCTATCACCATGACAAACTAGGATTTTATGAAGAGGAGTTTGCCGATCCTTTGGCCCAAGAACTTGTCGTCCAATTTCAGCAAAATTTAGCTGAGGTGGAAAGGCAAATAGAAATTGCCAACCAAAGCCGACCCATACCCTATCAGTACTTTAAACCCTCTGAGATTATCAATAGCATTAATACTTAAGCCCGATCGCTCTATTGCTGAAATAAAAATCTAGCCGACTGCCCACGAGAAAAAAAATGACCAAGCAACAAGTTACTGTGACTGCTCGTCTAAAAGTCAAATCTGGTATGGAAGAAAAATTTAAGCAAGAATACTTGCCAATTGTCAGTTTAACTCTTGCCGAAGAGGGGTGCGTAAATTACAACCTGCATCAATCTCAAGCCGATCCTACGGTATTCATGCTCTATGAAAATTGGGTAAGTCAAGAAAATCTAGACCAACATTTGCAAATGCCCTATATCAAGGCAATTAGCGAGCAAGCTGGTGAGTTTCTGGCAGAACCGATTGAAATAAATTTGTGGCAGCAAATTACTTAGAAATTGTTTGCCGATAGTAGGGGAGGTCGAGATAACAATAACATGACAGCAAAAGTTTTACTCTATGGTGCAACAGGCTACGTCGGTCAGCTCATTGCTCGATTAGCAAAACAAGATTCTTTAGACCTAATTTTGGCAGGGCGAAATCGGGATTCAGTTACCGCTCAAGCCAATCAATTAGATCTAGAATCTCGAGTTTTCGCTCTCAATAATTCCGCAGCTATTGAACGAGCGATCGCCGATGTGTCAGTAGTTCTCAATTGCGCTGGTCCTTTTAGTCTTACTGCCAAACCTTTGGTAGATGCTTGTCTGAAGGTTAATACTCATTACACGGATATTGCAGGAGAAGTACCCGAATTTCAAGCTCTGGTCGAGCGCGATGCAGAAGCTAAAGCTGCGGGAATTATGTTACTGCCTGGAATTGGATTTGGCGTTGTTCCCACTGACTGTTTGGCTGTATATCTCAAATCTCAGTTACCTACAGCTACTAAACTAACTCTAATTTATGCCACTGAAGGGGGTGTATCTCAAGGTACTGCCAAGACGGTGCTTCCCAATCTTCATACTATGGGGGTGGTGAGAAAAGCAGGTCAACTTCAGACTGTGCGACCAGCAGCAAAAAGCTGGAAAATCGATTTAGGTGGTGGTTTAGTGACTGCGGTAACTAATCCTTGGCGAGCAGATTTAGTTACTGCATACTACAGTACCCAGATTGACAATATCGAGGTCTATACTGTCTTTCCGCCTCCCTTACCTTGGCTGATGCAAATGAGTCGCTATTTGAGATGGCTATTTAATTCGTCACTATTCCAAACTGGTCTAAAAAATTTACTCCAGACTTTACCCCCCGGTCCAACCGAAGCAGAACGAGCCAAAGGAAAGACAAGAGTATTGGGTATTGTCCAAGACAATACAGATAAACAAATCCAAGCCAAGCTAGAAGGCCCTGAAGCCTACGATCTGACCGCCCTTACTGCCGTAGCCACGCTCAAACAGATTCTACAAGGTAAAACCCAACCTGGGTTTCAAACTCCTGCATCTGTTTGCGGGGCAGATTTTATTTTAGAGATTCCAGGAATAAAGCGATTTGATTAACAATACCCTACGATATTAACGTTAACCACTTTAATTATTTGGAGAATTTTAATGTCAAGTGATATAGGTTTAAGTGAACTAATCAACAAAATTAAGGAAGAGTTAGCTGCTACTCGAAAAGAATCGCCAGTCTTTTTTGTAGAGAAAGTAGAGTTAGAGCTTCAGGTAACAGTTTCCAGAAGCACAGAAGTTAAAGGTCAAGGTGAAGCAAAAACAGATCTGAAAATTAATGTTTTATCCGTTGATATTTTGAAATTGGGTGAAGCAAAAGCTGTTGCAGAAGCTACGGGAACAATGGAACGAGAAAATGCACACAAGATTAATATTACACTTACTCCAGCCATTCTTAATAAAGAATTGATGAACAATCTAAGTTCAGAAACCAAAGACGTAATTGTAGAAAAATTCAAACAGATTATTTTGCAGGGTAATGATAATGATAGAATATAGTATCTTTACATAATCAAATGGAAACATTAGGATTAATATTGTCTCCAATTAATGGAGTAAAGTTTAAAGTTATTTTGAATGGTGGCTCTGAAGAAATATCTTCGCTGCCATTTTCAGACGGTGATAAAGATACTAAACTATTTACCATACTTAATGCGCTAAATGCTACTGACTCTAGATACCAATCTAGCGAGAGCGATGACCAGAATTGGATGATAGAAGAAGGCATACTCTCTGAGGACAAACAGTTTTTCTCTCCAACTATGCGCCAAACCATTGGTCAGAAACTCTATAATGCTTTATTTACTCAAAGTATTCAAGACGCGTTAAATCAAGCACTTGGAAGAGCTGGTTCAAAATCATTACATATTCAAATTCAGTATCCTGGAAATGCGATTCAGACGTCAAGACTGTCATTATATCCTTGGCAATTAGTACATAATGGAACGGAATTTTTGGCACGAAGTCGAGTTCAGTTCTCATTTCTAATAGCGCATAATAATGCGACGGTAATAGGACAACGGAGAGTAAAACAGATTAAAGTTTTATTTATTTCATCAAGAGCATCTGAGAAAAATGCTCAAAGCCTTGAAGATAAAATATCACGAATTAATGAAGGATTAACAAAAGCTCAACAGGAGGGTCGTGCTTGTTTATTATCTTGGTATGACAAGATTAAAGAAAAACCAACATACAGAAGACTACAA
>JAAUYI010171986.1_pt1 | contig 18218 bp, 12 predicted proteins | sample 7278041 | NCBI WGS metagenome assembly JAAUYI01 (sample SAMN14350216, study PRJNA611818) | marine sediment metagenome | isolation source: surface marine sediment (0.6m) | place: French Polynesia: Moorea | collected 2018-08
CAATTGCAAAAGAAAGAATCAGAAGCGAAGAAAAATCAACGCGACAATGCAGTCAAAGAATTAAAAGTTAGATATTGCACTGATGTTGGCGATTTAAAAACCAAGCTCCGACAGGCTCGTAGCTTTTTGTCTGATGGTAACAAAGTTAAATTTTCCATGAGATTTAAAGGACGAGAAAAAGCATTTGTCCATTTGGGCAAAGAAAAATTAGAACAAATTATCGAGCAACTTTCTGATGTTGCTAAAGTCTACGAACATAACTTCAAAGGTAAAAGTCAAATGCATGTTGTTTTAGTATCAGACTAAAAAACGAAACGAATAATATATCGCAAAAAACCCAGTTGCATATAGTCGTGACTGGGTTTAACTTTTTACCTTTTACCTTTTACCTCAACTTAACTAATGTGAGTTCGGAGTTATAGCAATACAACGAAAGTTAGGACATCTCAAGACCAAGTAACAAGCTCGCCATTAGCCCTTCGGGTTCAGCACTTCTTGCTCCGTCCTATACGCGCTCGGAGACCGAGCGCCTAATCGCGGTGCGCTTTTCTCAAGTCGGGAAACCCGCCCAACGAAAGTGCTTCACCATTAGCCATTAGCAAACCCTATAATTCGTGTCCTAATATAAATAAGTACTGCTATATAATTTTTTCAACAATAACCGCATAAAAAGGGTCTCCTCCTGCCAATCCTAACATCTGAAGAAAACTAGGCACAGAAGACTGACTTGCTAATACTCTAGGAGTACTAAAACCAGAAAGAGACTGAAAATACTTTTTAACTAATTCTACTCGACCATTTTCACTATTATCACGCCAAATGGCGATCGCTTTTTGGTAGAACATTCGGTTAGAAAAACTAATAATAACTTTTCCACCTGGTTTAAGAATGCGATATATCTCAGCCAAAATTGCTTCTGGATACTGTAAATACTGAACCGAAACCGCGATTGTAACTGCATCAAAATCATTGTCTTTTAAAGGTAATTGCGGATTTTTATTGAGATTTTGCACGAAATAGCTATCTAATTGCGGATTTTTAGCTAATTCTTCATAGTTCATTCCGTGACCTTCTACATGGTCGAATTCCATATCGTCAGGTAGATGAGAAACCCAACTACTCATTAAGTCTAGAATCCGAGTATTAGGGGTTAATTCTTCTCGATACAATTGAGTCAATCGATCGATAAATCCTTCATCTACATGAGTGACAAAGCGAGGAAGAGAATAAAAATCTGTATCGTTGGTTTCATCTAGTTTAGTGCGGTGTTCTGGTCTGAGTAACATGATTTAAATTTTTATATAAGTTTTTTTGAATATTATTACAAATAATTAAGTGATTAGAGCCTAAAGTTATCTCGATGGGAGATTGACTCAAAAAATTCGGGATGATTTCGATCGAATTGCCCTATACGAGCAACAGGGATCGATACTTCTCGTTTAAGGATTTTTGGTCAGGATGAGGAGGATGGGGAAGATAGCCTGCTTCCCTTATCTCCCTTATCTTCCCTATCTCCACTAAACGAGAAGTATTGAGTAATGATGTTCTTTACCAATTAGAATTGAGACTTTACAGATTTGAAGCACAATCTTTATATAGCAAGAGTTTCGGGTGTTGTACACTCAATTTCAAGACTGGTTCGCCTGTAATAAAAAAACATCTCACGCTATCGAACCAAGTTCGGCAATTCTGTCTTTATAAATTCGGCAGACGCGACCTCTTCTCGTCGAGCGCTCATCGTTGATAGCAATACCAGGTGATTTACGGGTGAAATGAGTCTAAAAGCAGATTGTATGAGGAAAAAATCATGAAAGATTTTTTAACCAGCTTATTGCCTAATGGCTATATATTGAACGGCCAAATTTTGCCACCAAATTCTGACTTTAACTTTAGTGATATTCTGGTATCTTCTGACCAGCCTCTTCAGAACACGACTATTGCTTTGCTTACCCTCGCTAAAATGCAGAGGAATAGTCAAATTCTAAAAGCTCCTGTCTATTCACCAATATCGTTCCAACCACTAAATTCACCTATTTTATTGGAGTCCTTTAATAACTTCATATTTAACGAAGTCAATTCTCAAAGCACCCAATTGACTGATAACAATATATCGGTGTCATCGAGTACAACTAGTTTTGCAGAAGATAGTCGTGGTTTTGATTTTGAGGTGACGATCGTCGATCGAGGTGCAATACTAACCAGGAAGTACTCGGCCTATTTAAAACCTTGTCCGAGTTAGCTCTAGGAGCTTGGGCACAACATATCCAAGGTGCAGACGGTGCTAGCCTAGAAGTCCAGGTTAATGTTGGTGGCACAACTGCCGTCGCCTCTGCTGGCCCTGGTAGCCTATTTTTCAATGAATTCATAGATTTAAACAACAATAACGTGTTTGATGCTGGTGACACTGGCTTGGTTATCGCTGGCAGCCTGTTAGAACTACAAACTGGGATCGACTTTGATAATAGCAATTTTGACATTATTATTAATCTGAATCCTGAATTCATCGATAGCGGAATCTTTTTCTTCGATCCAGAGTTAGACGACCCAGTTCCAGCTAATCAATTCGACTTCTACTCGGTAATATTGCATGAAGTTGCTCACGGTCTGGGCTTTTTTGGTCTAGCTAGGGAGTTACCAGTAGCAGACGATCTGCCATTTGGCGATTTTTTGGGCTTTGGTAATATTACTGTTGCAACTCGCTTCGACTTGTTAATTGATGATAGTGATATACCTCCTCGTTTTGTAGGTGCTAATTCTGTAGATATTTACGGTAGTGGTGTACCTTTGGAATTTACTACAGGTAGCAGAGGTTCAGATCTTGCCCACTTTTTGGGCAATACTGCTAATGATTTAGGTGTGTTAGTAGATCTCCGCTTGGCATTAGAGAACCCATTTGTAATTCGTGGCGATCGAGTAGAAATAGGTGCCCTTGAACTGGCTGTGTTGCAAGACATCGGTCATACAATTATCGAAAAACCCGACGTACCATTCATTAATACTTTCGATCGATTGCCTGATTCGGCTGTGCCTATAGTTACCGTAGGCGGTCTGAATGGCATTAATCGATCTAGCCTTTTCCTAGGTATAGACTTAAGCTCGATCGTACCTTTTGTCTTTACTGCGTCGTCAGTGGGTATTGAGGTCACAACATCCATAGGGTCAGAACTAGGCGGGCGCGTGCTATTTGCGCCAGGTAGCTTTGGCAGCAACGTTAACTTGTCTCTAAAAGATGTCTTCGGTCTGTCCGATCTATCCGAGGTAAATTCGGGTGATACTCTTTCCGCATCACTTGAAGTGAGATTGTTTAATCCTGCCCAAGCTGTACTAGAAGGTGCCAAAATAGGTTCAGTATCAGAAACCTATACCACTGTCGATCTAACTCTTGGTCGTGGTGGCAATAATCGGGAAAAATTCTTTGGTAAGAAATCCGATGACATTTTTTTGGCGGGAAACGATAACGATCGACTTTTTGGCAATGGTGGCAATGACTTACTGTTTGGCGAAGACGGTAATGATAAATTATTTGGTGGCAAAGATGACGATATTCTAATTGGTGGCGACGGTCACGATAACCTTTATGGTGGTCAAAGCAATGATGTTATCTTGGGTGGAAAAGACAATGACAAACTTTTTGGTGACTCTGGTAGTGATATTTTGATTGGAAATGCTGGTCAAGATGATATTTATGGTGGCTTGGGCGACGATCTACTCATGGGCGGAGAAGATAAAGATAAACTTTATGGTGGTTCTGGTAGTGACATTTTCATTTTTGGCAATGGCGACGGCAAAGATCTAATTTTTGACTATAAAGTAGGCGAAGACAAAATTGGTCTAGTTGAAGGAGAACTGACTTTTGACGATCTTACTATTACTCAGCAAAATAAGAATACTGTCATTGGTGTCTCTAGTACCAATGAACAGTTGGCCGTGCTTAAATTTGTCAATGCTAGTAGTCTGACTGCAAATGACTTCGCGATCGTATCTGATATTTCTAGTATTGGTGAAGCCGTAGATATAGTTTAGTAGTTAGTGAAATTAGCTATCAGTCGAAGTACTTACAAGAAATATTTTTCACTCATTCTTTAGTTTTTTAATCTAGCTAATGGCTAATAATTATTTAGCATAATCAAAATATTATCTTGTCTGAGCCGATCCTCTAAAGTTATAGCAATACCAACGAAAGTTAGGACATCTCAAGACAAAGCAACAATTAGCTAATAGCTAATAGCTATTAGCTATTAGCTATTAGCCATTAGCAAACCCTATAATTCACGTCCTAATATAAATACGTACCGCTATCTATGAATGAGAAACTAACTCAAAAAATTCGGGATGATTTCGATCGAATTGCCTTATACGATCGACAGGGATGGAATCACAATAATCACTATCACAATTTCTTACTCAAACAACTACCATTCCCATGCAATAATATTCTCGATATCGGTTGCGGAACTAGTGAATTTACTCGTCTTTTGGCAAAACAGGCTCAAAACGTTGTAGCGATCGATTTATCGCCCAATGCGATCGAAATTGCCCAAGAACGCTCTAGAGAGTATACAAATATAGATTTTCAAGTTGCTGACATTATGCAGTGGGAATTTCCCAAAGAGCATTTCGATGCCATTATTTCTATTGCTGCACTTCATCATCTGCCAGTCGAACAATTGCTCCCAAATTTGCAAGCTGCTTTAGTACCTGGAGGAAAGCTAGTAATTTTGGACTTGCTCAAATATGAGAGTATACAGGACAGTTTAAGCGATATTATTGCCGTTCCTCTTAATTGGACATTACAGAGACTCCGAAACAGTCAGATTAAGCGATCGCCCGAAGCCCTACAAGCAATGAGAGAGCATCTTCGCACAGACGAATATTTAACCCTATCCCAAGTCAAAAAAATCTATACAAACTCCCTCAGTGAAGCAAAAATTAAAAAGCACTTGTTCTGGCGATATTCGATCGTGTGGGAAAAGCCCTCAAATAAGTGATGTCTCCTATACCGACCGCAAGCGTTACGGATGTAGGTTTCCCCAAGTCCTAGTTGGACAGAGAGAACTTCCTTCGTGGTACTCCATCTTTCCCACTACGGCGATTTAACGTCAGGTACACATCCAGCCCGACGAGGTGCTTCGAGGCTTATCACCTAGAAAAACCTAGAACCTATGTTCCTTAAAGATTTTACCCACAGGAGGCAGCAACTTGTATCAGTCACACTACCCTGTAGAACCCTAGATCTCTAGTTGTCGAGGTACATTTGTCCGATGAGGCTATTCTCCTTCTTTCGGGACAGAAGTATTATACAACGGCTGCAAGCCTTAATCTATAAAGATTATGTGTCGAAAATCTAAGCCCATGACTCATAAGTTATCGCGCTCGTTCTCATCCGTGGAAAGGGGCTTTATTATACCCAGGATGGGACAAGTGAGTCTATCAATTTTGTTTTTGAGCCCTTCCACCACCGATTCAAAAAATACGGATGTGGGGCTTCCCACTCGCAATGCTAATGTTGTGGTAAATTTATAGGTCGATCGCGCTTAACAAGTTTTTCAGGCTTGAGAGAGCGACCGCCATCTCCCGAATCATCAGAATCTTTATGTCGATCTGAATTAAAGGAGATTGACTCTAAGTTTTTAATCAAGATATAGAGAGAAGGAACTAAAAATAAACTCAATACAGTAGCAAACAGTAGACCACCAAATACTGCTGTACCTAAAGACCAACGACTAGATGCCCCCGCACCAGTAGCAACTACCAAGGGCCAAAAGCCCACCAAACTAGAAATAGCCGTCATGAGAATGGGACGAAAACGTTCTTGTCCAGCTTTAATAGCAGCGCGAGTAATATTAAGACCTTGTTCTCTTAGTTGGTTAGCGTATTCTACGATCAAAATAGCGTTTTTACTAGCTAAACCAATCAGCATAACCAGACCAACCTGACAATACACATCATTATTAATGATGGGCCAGATACTACCAGATTGGAACAGATTAGCCCGCAGCCAAATAGCTGCGATCGCGCCTAAAACAGCTAGGGGAACAGTTAGCATAATAATAATTGGGTCGATATAGCTTTCGTACTGGGCTGCCAGGACGAGAAATGCCATGACCAAACCTAAGGCAAAGATAATTACAGATTGACCCCCAGAAGAAATTTCTTCTAATGCCGTTCCCGTCCATTCATAACCGAAACCAGGAGAGAGATTTTCGGCTGCTACTTCTTCCATCGCTGCAATTGCTTGTCCTGTACTATAACCAGGGGCAGGAGAACCTTGAATATTAATCGAACGGAATAAATTATAGTGAGTAATAGTTTGCGGGCCAGTAAACTCTTTTAAGCTGACCAAATTGCTCAGAGGAATCATATTACCCTCTTGAGAGCGGACATAGAGTTTCCCAATATCTTGAGGACTAGAACGGTAATCTCCCTCAGCTTGAATATAAACTCGATACTGCCTTTGTCCCAGAACAAAATCATTGACATAACTAGAGCCTAAATAAGTCTGGAGAGTAGCAAAAACATCATCGATGTCAATATTGAGAGATTTAGCCCTTTCTCGGTCAACTTTTACTTCTATTTGTGGTGTATTAGCTGCAAATTGGGTAAAAGCTGCTTGTATTTCTGGTCTTTGATTGGCAGCAGCAATAATTTTATTGGCATTTTCTACTAAAGCAGAAATGGGTGCGCCACGGCGGTCTTGCAATTGAAACTCAAATCCGCCAAAAGTACTTAACCCTCTTACTGGTGGTGCGTTCACAGCAAAAGCTCTTGCCCCTGTAATTCCTTGAAATGCACCATTAAGACGACCGAGAATAGAGTAAACCGATCGATCTTTGTCTTTTCTCTCCGACCAAGGTTTAAGCTTGGAAAAGACGAAACCGCGATTGCTACCATTACCACTAAAACCAAAGCCACCAATGGTAAAATAACCATCTATTTCCTCAACTTTACTCATTTCTTCGCCAATTTGCTCCATGATTTCATTAGTGTAGTTAAGAGAGACACCATCGGGACTTTGGACAATAGTAAAGAAGTAACCTTGGTCTTCTTCAGGCACAAAACCAGTGGGAACACTGTTATAGAGGAAATAGGTAAATACAATTAAAGCTGTAAATCCTCCCAACACAAAAGGTCGGACATATTTTTGAGTTAAAAAAGTAATTGTTTTCGTGTATTTGTCAGTAATCCAACTAAAGACCCGATTAAAGCCATTAAAAAACCGACCCAAAATTCCATCTTTATGCTGATGAGGACGTAAGAGTAATGCCGACATCGCTGGAGAAAAAGTAAGGGCGTTAAAAGTAGAAAGGGCGATCGCAAAAACAATAGTTAGGGCAAATTGCTGAAAAATAACCCCCGTAGAGCCAGGAAAGAACGAAACGGGGATAAATACTGCCATTAATACCAAAGAAGTAGCGATTACTGCCCCACTCAACTCATTCATAGTATCCATAGCAGCGATACGAGGCTTTATTCCTTGTTCTACTTTAGTAGCGATCGCTTCTACTACTACAATACCGTCGTCTACCACTAAACCAGTAGCCAATACCATGGCAAACAAAGTGAGGGTATTAATTTGGAAGCCAAAGATAAACAGGAAAGCAAATGAACCAATCAAAGAGACAGGAATGGCGATCGCTGGAATTAGGGTCGTGCGCCAATCTTGTAAGAAGATAAAAATAATTAGTACCACTAAACTAATAGCTTTTACCAACGTCCACACTACTTCTTGCAGAGAAACTTCCACAAACTCAGTAGTATCTAGAGCAATCTCGTAGGTCATACCAGCAGGAAACTCTGCTGCTAATTCTGCTACTTTAGCTTTTACTCCATTTGCTGCATCCAGAGCATTACTACCAGGCAGTTGGAACACACCTAAACCCACAGAAGGAGAACCTTTGTACTTGGCAGAACTACCATAATTTTCTGCACCCAATTCCGCTCTACCAATATCCTTGAGCTTAATGAGATTGCCATTTTCTCCCACTGCTACAACCATATTTTCAAATTCACTGGCTGTTTTAAATCTACCCACAGCACGGAGAGTAAATTCGTACCTTTGGGATTCTGGTGCTGGCTCTTGACCGATTGCCCCTGCACCTACTTGAATATTTTGTTCTTGTAAAGCATTGACTACATCCTGAGAGGTCAATTCTCTAGCAGCCAAGGCATCAGGATCGAGCCAAATCCGCATGGCGTATTTTCGTTCGCCAAAAATCTGTACTCTACCTACTCCCTCAATCCTTTGTATTCGATCGGCGACATAAATATCTAAATAATTACTCAAAAATAAGCTATCGTACTGACCATTTTCCGAGAAAAAAGCAATCCCCAGTAATAAGTCTGGGGATGATTTTCTGACCGTTACTCCTGTCTCTTGAACTATCGTCGGTAATTTGGGTTCGGCCAAAGCAGTTCTATTTTGTACATTGACTTGAGCAATATTGCGATCGAAGCTAACAGGAAAAGAAGCAGAAATATTACTCACTCCATTATTTCCCGTGTTAGAGGACATATAACGCATATCCTCCACACCATTAATTTCCCGCTCAATAATAGTAGTTACATTTTGTTCCGTTGTCTCTGCATCAGCCCCAATATAATTAGAAGTGACCTCCACTTGAATTGGTGCTATTTGAGGCAATTGAGAAATAGGCAATAGGGGAATACAAATTCCCCCCGCAATAATAATAATTAGAGAGCAAACCGTAGTTAGAACCGGTCGCTTAATAAAAGTATCCGCAATACTCAGTAACATAATTAGTTATTAGTTATTAGTTATTTTTAGGGTTAATTCTTGTGATTTTAATTTTTTAGGTAATTGTTTAGATAGAACAAATTTCTCTTTTTCCTTAGTTAAATATTTGTGAGCATTTACAATTTTGAGCGCAAATTTATCAAATTTTTCATAGACTAAACTGTTGAGTACCTCGATAAACGTTAATAAAGCTAACTGATGACTAACGACTAACGACTAACAATTAACAACTAACGACTAATGACTACTAGTTAAAGACTCCGCAGCAATAGGTACACCATCAAAAAGATTGAGAATACCCGAAACCACTAATTGTTCTCCTGTTTCAACGCCAGAAATAACTTGATACGATTGACCTTGAATATTCCCCAAAACTACTGGTTTCTGCTTTGCTACTAAAGCAACTGTTCCATCTTCAGATTTTTGTTCTTCAGCGACAAAAACAAAATTTTGTCCGCCAATACGAGAAATCGCTTCAGTAGGAATTAAAACCCCTGGTTCATCTTCCCAGATGACTCTAGCTCTAACAAACTGATTATCTTTGAGGCTACCATTGTTAGAAAAAGTTGCTTTAGCTAGAATTGCTTGTTCGCGACGATTAACTCTCGGAGAAATAAAGCTTATCTTACCCGTAATATTATTTTTTCCTTGACCATTAATAATTTCTACTGGTAATCCTATTTTTAGTTGAGATGACCTTTCTATAGGAACATTAATATTTAAATCTAAAGTATCATTTTGAGTAATAGTAGTTAATTCATCTCCTGTATCTACATAGTCTCCCACCTTGGGAATAATATTTCCTACTACACCGTCTATCGGCGCGACAAGACGATTAAAGTCTAAATTTTGACTAGCTACTCCTGCCTGTGCCTGAGCTCGATCGAGTCCAGCCTTTTCTCTGTCTACCGCTGAGGCTGCTGCTCTTACCCTAGCTTGTGCTGCCATTAGGGTTTTTTGGCTAGAATTAACAGCCTCTTTGAGTGCATCCCGTTGGGCGATCGCTGCATTGAGATCGCGAATACGATTATCTAGTATTTGCTTAGACTCTGCTCCTTCTGCTACCAGAAACTTAATTCGTTCTAAATTAGCTTTAGCTAGTTCTAAGTCTGCTTCTTCTTCCCTAAGATCTGCTTTTCTTTGTTCTACGGCTGCTTTTGCACTTGCGACTTCTGCTTCTGCTACTTTTAGTGCTGCTTCTGCATTCGTTAAATTAGCTCTTTGAATATTGACATTAGAAATAGCAGCATTAACTTCTTCTTGTTCTCTAGTTTGTTGCAGTTGAATGATTAATTGTCCCTGCTTAACCCGATCTCCTTCACTCACCGCAATACCGATAATACGACCATCTACCCTTGGTGCGAGGATTACTCTTTGCTTTGCTTCTAGGCTACCCACAAAGCGATCGCTTTCTTGGATAGTAGCGGTTTCTATCTCTTCAAGCTTGACAGAGATTGCTTGAGGTTCAGATGCTTGTGGTGCACTCTCACCACAAGCACTGGTTAGACAAGAAATTAGTATAACGGTGCCGAGTAACTTCTGTCTAAGCCGTGAAGTTAATATACTCATGAAATTTTTAAGAGTAAATAATAATTTTATATTTACTTAAGATAACAACTTTGCTTATTTTATTTCATCCAACTAGGGATAGAAATTTTTCTATGGCAACGGCAAAGTCCAACACGCTGCAATAATTCTCATTTACATTTGTCCGACTACTTAAGTTGCCAAGAAATACTGACACCAAAAACACTGATGTGATTTACTGCCCCAGGTGTTAGAAAAGAAACGAAAAGTTTACTTACACAGAGTTACTGACATAAGGATGATGATTATGACAAGAAAGTTTAAATTTAGAGGATTTTTAGGAAGTGTCGCTACGTTAACAGCAATTTTAGGCGTAGCTGCGCCAGCAAACGCAATTACTTTTAGTTTTAATAATGGTGATAATAATAAAACCGAGATTACCAAAACTGTTGATGGTCTTACTTTAACTCTAGATGACCCTCGTGCTTTCGACCAAACGACTAGTGTACCTTTTGAAGCTAATTCAACTCCGCCACAAGAGTTTGGATTAAAATTATCAAGGAATGAGCCTGGAGTTTCCTCATTACCCTATCAGTTTCGACTTACTTTTAATCAAGACGTTAGGCTAGTTTCCTACCAAGTTACTAACACTGAGGGGAACGGGGATGCTGGAGCCTTTTTTAACTTAACTCAAGGTGCAGTTAGTTCTCTAAATAATTCTGTAGCAACGTTAGGAACAGTTCCTTTTACCAATACGACGAGTGTTTTTCAAGCTGGTACTCCTATTCTGTTTGTATCTGGTGATATACCAGCTAATGATCCAGATGATACATCAGATTTGCTACCTGGTGATGATGAGGTTTTCTTCCTTGACAATATTGCCGTGAGTGCTGTTCCTTTCGAGTTTTCTCCTACCCTAGGATTATTAGCCGTGGGCGGAATTTGGGGTATGTCTCGTTTACGTAAAAGAGTTACAGCTAACGAAGTTATGGATAAGCTTTCTGCATAACTTTTAGGTAGTTCGTTGATTCTAAATATTTTATTTTCTATATATTAATAAGCGATCGCTTTTTGTTTTGCTAGATAGTTAAGTGCGATCGTTTTTTACAAAGATAACGCAGTTGAAAGCCCACGCGGTTTTACCCGTGGGACGGGGCTTTTAAAGTGCTGAAACGGCTCTCAAGGTGCGGAAGTAAATGGTTTTTTTGTTACGAGCAACTAAGAAGGTGTTTAATCTACATTTGACACCAGCAGACAAAGGAGAAATAGCAATTTTTCAAGAATCCACTGCCCCTAAAGCCTTGAGTGTCTCTCTCTGTGCCTCACTCAATCCCATAGCACCGCCAATTTTCATCCCTTCATAAAACCGTTCTGGTCTCCAGGTTTGCTGACAAATACCTGTTTCTGAATTCCATAACTTAATCGTTCCATCCCCACTGCCGCTGACTAAGATGTCATCCTGGGGACTAAAAGCAACGGACAGCACCCAACTGCTATGCTCTTCAAGTGTCAGAAGACTAACTCCCGTGCTCACATCCCAAAGCTTGATGGTACAGTCAGTACTGGCACTGGCTAAGGTGCGACCATCCTGGCTAAAGGCAACAGACATAATCCAACCGCAGTGTCCTTCCAGCAGATGGAGACATTTCCCCGTGCGGATATCCCACAGTCTCACGGTGCGATCGTTGCTCCCACTGGCTAGAATACTACCATCTGGGCTAATGGCAACTGCCCAAGACCAATCTGTATGTCCGCTGAAGGTTTGACAACATTGGTCTGTTTCCAGATTCCACAATTTGACTACTGCATCGATCGCAGCAACGGCTAAGAGTGTTCCATCAGGACTAAAGGCAACAGAATAGGCGAAATGATGAGCAGGCAAGCTTTTAAGCACCTGAGCTGTCTTGACATCCCACAGCAGAACATTTCGATCGTAGCCTCCACTTACTAAAATCCTGCCATCGGGACTAAATTTCACGGCGCAAACTTGTGCTCTATGTCCTCGTAAAGTCTCGATCGCTTGACCTGAGCCAACGTCCCACAGCTTAACGGTTTGGTCATAACTGCCACTGGCAATGAGACGACCATCGGGACTAAAGGCAACCGAGAAAACTACATCTCGATGCCCCTTGAGGGTAAGACAATCTCCCGTGCTAATAGTCCAAACTCTCACGGCTCGATCTTCAGAACCACTGACTACTTTAGTCCCATCGGAACTGAAAGCGACAGAAGAAATCCAGTTCATTCTTCCTTGAAATGTCCGAAGGCAAGTACCTCGACTTAAAGACCACAGTCGAGCTGTGGGATTGGTACTTCCGCTTGCTAAAAGGGTTTGTTGGGGGTTAATTGCCAAGCTAGATATTGGATTAGTATGACCTAAAAAAGTTTTCTCGCATTGGCCCGTTTTCCAGTTCCAGAGGCGAATTGTCTTATCCTGACTGCTACTTGCAAGGAGAGGTTGCCCAGCAATAAATGTGAGCCCAGTAACCGTGTAAGTATGACCCTCTAAAGTGCGGATACATTTAGCAGTATTCATATTCCACAGCCGAATAGTTCGATCGACGCTCCCACTAGCTAGAATATTTCCTTCCCGATTGAAGGCTAATGCTTGAATCCAATCGGTGTGCTCGGAAAGAATCTTCAGACAACGCCCCGTGCTGGTATCCCACAGCCTGATGTTTAGGTCATCACCGCCGGAAGCTAGCAGATTACCATTGTCGGAGAGAGCGATCGACCAAATACTAGCAGTATGTCCCTGTACAACTCGGACACATTTCCCTGTATGAACATCCCATTGTCTAATTGTCCGATCTCCACTACCACTGAAGAGCAATGTCCCGTTAGGACAAAAAGCGAGAGAACGCACACAGCCAGTGTGACCGGTAAAGATACGAAGACATTCACCAGTACGGGCATCCCAAAGTTTTACCGTTTGGTCATCGCTACCAGAAGCCAGCAGATGTCCTTGGGTCTGAAAGGCAACCGACCAGACTTTATCGGTGTGTCCAGAACAAATTAACCGTAGATTTCCACTGGCTACATCCCAAAGGTAAACTCGATAATCCCAGTTTCCCGTTGCTAGCACTTGACCATCTGGGCTAAATGCCACTCTCCACATGTTGGAGAAGGTGTGGGCAAACACCGATTTAGACAGATCGGCGTGAGAAAAATCGACCTGTGCTAAGGAAGTTTCTGTTAAATAAGCCTGCCACACTGCCAAGTTAGAGAAATCAAAGCCTGTTAAATCAATCTTCAGATGGCAGAGGATATTCAGCAGGTTTCCTGCTACATACCCAGATTGACGAGAACTTTGTTTTCGTAAATAGACCAGGATTTCGCTAATTTGTTGGACAATCCTTTGATGAGTACCATAGGTAGTAAGGAGTTGAGCGACAATGGGTTGCAAAATCAAATTTATTTGGCTGTTTCTGAGATAGTCACTCGCTTGTGCCTTAATTAAAGCATGGCTATGGCACAAATGCAGAGATTTATGCGCGATCTCCTCTGTTATCTCCTCAATAAAGCGATTGCTGACGTATTCCATGACTACAGGTTGTTGAGTGTAACTACCAGCTTGCTTTTCAATTAGACTTCGCCAAATCAACGATTCTAAAGCTTCTAATAAATTGCCCTTAGCAACAGCAGGAACAATATCTTCTGTCAATTCTGAAATAGTCGTCCATTCTCGATTAATCGCTAACCAATACATGATGGTCGTTTCTAAAGGAGAAAGACGTGCAAATTGTCGATCGAGCAGTCTTTGAATGCTATTAAAAACCGCTGTGTCTTGAGCCAAAAATTTGCCAATTTCACCGTCAAATAAGTCCTGAATCGAAGTAGCAACAATCTTCAGTGCTAAAGGATTACTACCATAGCGAGTACATAACTGTTGCTTTTGTTTCTCTGAGCCAGATATTCCCTTAGCTTGGATTAATTTCTGGGCAGTCAAGAGCGAACCTTGTAATTGCAGAGAGTGAACCGATAAATCTATTCCCTCTAGAGCAGCAACTTCGGCAGGTTTTTCTCGACTCGTCAGTATCAAACAGCTAGAATGAGCAGTTTCTCCCACTAACTTGAAGAGTTGACCATAATTTTGATAACCAGTACGGTATTGTCCAGCACATTCACCAGAGAGTAAAATTGTCTCCACATTGTCTAAAATGAGCAGACTGCGAGAGGAACGCAAACACTGAAGCAGTAACTTAATTTCGGTTTGGGTTTCTCTTCCTGCTGATAAAAAAGGGATCAGCTCACCTAAAAGAGTGAATGACCTTGGCTACTTTAAGTGCTGTTGAGATTAAGTTATCTACTTAACTTTTCATCTTGCCTGGTCTAAACTTGTCCATCTTGGCAGACTACAAGCATACACCCAAAACTGGGACTTGAGTCAAAAAGTAACGGGGAAGTCTTCTCCCGATCGACTGTCTTTTTGTCCCCAGTCTTATCTTACTGGAAATACCAATTATGCACATTACCATTCTTACCATTGGCTCCCGTGGCGATGTCCAGCCTTTTATTGCCTTGGGACGAGGATTGCAGCGGGCTGGACATCAAGTCAAATTGGCGACTCATGCTAACTTTGAGTCCATGACTCGCCACTATGAACTGGACTTTTCTCCCCTCGAAGGCAATTTTCAAACCGTTATGTTGGAAGAGTCTGGTCAAAAAATGCTAGACGCTGGTGCTAATCCCTTCACTTTTGTGCATCGTTATGGTCAGATGCTTGAGCCGATGGCTGCAAAGGCTTTGCTTGACTCTTGGGAGGCCTGTCAAGGAACCGATGCCATTATTGCTCATGGGACGGCATTTTGGGGATACGACATTGCTCAGAAATTAGGCGTGCCGTTTTATCTAGCAGGACTACAACCGTTTTCTCCCAATCGAGATTTTCCTCATTTCTTGATGCCACCTGCTCTGCGTCTGGGAGGTCTATTCAATCAATTAACTTATTGGTTAATGTGGCAACTCTTCTGGCAGATTTGTCGTAAGCCAATCAATCAGTGGCGGGCTAATACCCTTAATTTACCATCTTGGCAGCATAATCCTTTTGGAGACAAGAATTGGCAGCAAATTCCCCTTCTATATGGCTATAGTCCAACTGTCATACCTAAGCCGAGGAACTGGACTGAACAACTCCACGTAACAGGCTACTGGTTCTTGGATAGTCCTGCCGACTTTTCACCCCCACCTGAGTTAGTAGATTTTCTGGAAGCTGGTCCACCTCCAGTTTATATCGGTTTTGGCTCGATGACTGGTCGCCATCCTGAATTAATGACAGAAATTGCTTTATCAGCCTTGTCAAAAACAAGGCAACGAGGCATTTTACTAACGGGGTGGGGAGGCATTAGTAACGCAGATTTGCCAGATTCGGTTTTTAAAATTGATTCAATTCCCCATAACTGGTTATTTCCCCAAATGACGGCTATTGTCCATCACGGGGGAGCGGGGACAACCGCAGCAGCCTTAAGAGCTGGCGTACCGAATATTGTCATTCCCTTTATTACAGACCAACCGTTTTGGGGACATCGCGTGATGCAGCTAGGAGTTGGACCCAAACCAATTCCTCAGAAAAAATTGACCGTGGAAAGGTTGACAACAGCGATTAGAAGGGCCGTTGAGGATGAGACGATGCGCCAGCGTGCTGCTGTACTCGGTCAGAAAATTCGTTCAGAAGATGGAGTGGCACGGGCGGTGAAAGCATTTCATCACAATCTTTCTCCTCGATCGACGTCAGTTTCAGTATCGGTAGCTTTAGAGGAGGTCAGAAAATGATTCCATCTGCTGTTTAACCTTCTCTGTAGTCCCCGCAGAGTCAAACCTTAATATTAGTTTGGAGTCAAGAAATATTAGACAAAAAATAGTTCAATTCTGCTTGATTATTGCGTCTAATTCATCACCAGTAATGCTTTCAGCTTTTCCGTGACGGTTAGTGATGGATGTGATGGATAAAATTAAAACCTCTTCTTTTTTATCTGATTTTCAACCTTGATTATTCCCTGGGTGTAGTATACTATCTTGAATTACCCTGATTCTCTACTCAATTAAATCTAGTTTTTACTCTTACCATAACAACCATAACATTCATGAGGGGCTGTCACTTGAGCGAGAGCGATGGCGAGGTTTCCTCGCCATATCCAATCGAAGCTTTGGAGTTTCCCCAAGTGTTTATACGCCCCGTCACTATCAGGACTTTCACCCATCACCCTATCCATCACCTTACGGGTATCAAGCCATCACATCAACCTTTTTAAACCTTGTAGTACTTGTAGACAAGCTAGCTTTTAAACAAGATATTTGGACAAGATATTCAGAACATCGATCGCTTTGCTCTCTGTATCTATGTGCTACTTTCATCACGGTGCTTCCCTAAAGATTGAGTAAAATCTTGAAGGTAAATTACCATAGTTGGGCGTTATTTATTGCTTTTCTTAAAGCTTCTCAAAAAGTTAGGTCAGATTTAAATTTTCTTAATTCAGTTAACCTGACCATAGCCCGCTTCAAGAAGATAATTAATCAAGAATTGAGGAGAGAACTGAGCCAATTGGTTAGTGCTTCGGGCATCACTGGGTCGAGAGGTCTGTTAGACTTGTCCGAAAATTTGCATACAAGTCTGCGACTAGCTTTGAGCCAGATAGAAAATCTGAGAAAATCTCGGGGAAAATGCTAGTCAGTACGGTAACATGAGGGATTGAAAGAGTTAAGGTTAGTAATGACATCAAATTTCCCATAAATTTAATTTTCGGACAAGTCTGTTCATCGCCGTTACAAAATCTTCGTCACTGTGACCAAGTCTTCTGAAACTATGATCGAGTCCAGGAAAAATGTGGGTAGTTACATTTTGATTACCCGCCTTCAATAATGCTTGCTGCATTAGCTCAGCTTCTTGTGGAGGCGTATTGTGATCCATCTCCCCGTGTAAAATTAGCACTGGACATTTTACCCTGTCAACAAATGCGGAGGGAGGGTTGTCCAAATGTTCCTTCAAATTCTGTAGGTACAAATTCTTTGACTAATTCTTCCCATGGTTGCTCTACTAACCCTAATTCCTGTTTCGGCTGCGAGTAAGTCACATAATTCTTCAAGAGTCGCATCATTATCTTTGTACTATAATACTGGGGCAAACAAAGATACAGTTAAGTTTATTCTCAATTCAAGATTGACATGGTAATACATAGTGCTACGGGACTGTCAGCATAATATCCTTAATATCTCATGCTCAACTATCGAGCTCTTCTTGGGAAGATCGCTGACCAGGTTGCTTATAGACCACACCGTCCTTCATTACGAAGCTGATGCGCTCCATGGCCGTGATGTCCTGCGTCGGCTCCTGCGGCACAGCGACGATGTCCGCCAACATTCCTACCTCGATGACCCCAAGTTGGTCTGGCATGCCCAACAGGGTTGCAGCCTCGAGGGTAGCAGAGCGAATGGCCTCCAACGAAGACATACCGCCTTCGACCATGTATGTAAACTCGCGCGCATTGTTGCCGTGGGCAGAAACCCCCGTGTCAGTTCCAAACGCGATCCTGACACCGGCTCTGTAAGCTCTTTCGAAGGCATTCTGAATGAGAGGTCCGATCTGGGCAGCTTTGCCACGAACCACTTCGGGAAAGAATCCGTCAATCTGAGATTTCTCCGCCACCCACTTTCCAGCCATTATCGTGGGGACATAGTACGTCCCGTACCGCTTCATCAGCTCGATGCTTTCTTCATCCAGATACGTTCCATGTTCGATCGAGGCGACGCCTGCCCGAACAGCCCGCTTTAGCCCTTCGGCACCGTGTGCGTGAGCCGCGACCCGAAAGCCGTAGTCTTTCGCGATCTCGACAATCGCACGAATCTCGTCCTCGGTGAACTGCGAATTTTGTCCACTCGCCGCTACACTGAGAACACCACCGGTAGCCGTAATCTTAATCCAATCAACACCATCTTTGTA
>JAAUYI010039224.1_pt1 | contig 18179 bp, 14 predicted proteins | sample 7278041 | NCBI WGS metagenome assembly JAAUYI01 (sample SAMN14350216, study PRJNA611818) | marine sediment metagenome | isolation source: surface marine sediment (0.6m) | place: French Polynesia: Moorea | collected 2018-08
CTCTTGAAGACGACACTACAGCTATAAACCTGTTTACTGATTACTTAATCGTCTTCGACAGTGCATGATGCTGGCGTTCACATCAAGGTGTCATAACTCAAAAATCGTAGATATCGAAGGTCTTAGTCTGCACGCTCCGACTTTGTACAGATTTAACTAGGCTTGCCTAGTTCTGCAGAGGTTTTTCGGAGCGGCTTGCTTGAACTAACGAGCTAGGTTTAATAGCTCTTTAGGAGATGCAAGCAAATCTATAGCCACAAAGAAAATTTTACCTTGAGGATCGAGTAAGAATCGCCAAGCAATATTCATGCCGACGTTACCCCCAAACCAAGGTGTTTGGCACTTACCCGTGACTTTAATTTGGGTAAAGCCATCATCTGTTGGTTCAGCTACTCCCCGTTCGGGAATCAATTTCAGATTCTGGCATTCTTCGCGGAAAAACTTTAAGACTTCGTCTTTACCAACAATGGGGCGACGAAATGGAGGCTGTAAAGCTCCATCGGCAGTGAATAACTCGATTAATGCCTCAAAATCATTGGCATTCAAATTATTCATGTAACTCAGAATCGTTGGGTTGTCGATGCCTTCGATCTTGACTTGAGTTCGTAGTGAGATGTCTTTGGGTGGAACAACTGGTTCGCTAATTTTTTTAAAGTCGCTGATTTTACTGGGGTCATAACCCATATCCACAACTGCATTGCGGAGTACGGTAATTTGCTGACCGGATTCTAAGCTACTAATGGTGGCAAGAACCGCATTGGCATTGGCTGAAAGCTTGTAACCTTCAGGAATCGGTGCAATTTTCCCCTGCTCCATCAATCTGCCCAATTCATACCAAAAGCCAAGCTTGACGTTGGCTGTCCAGGTGGCGTAAGTACGACCAATTGGTGTATCAGTACGGTTGGCTAAATCACACATGACCTGACTCTGCTTTAGGGGAGTCATGTCTACCATTTGTTTGATGGTTTGTTCAGCAAATTGCATACTAGCTGCTCCGGGAGCAGCAACCGTAATAGTTTTGCCCATTTCTAAGTAGGCAAACCAGATTAATGCTAGCTGATCTTCGGCACTGAGTTGGCTAAACCTAGCGATGGTTGCAGGTACGGCATCAGCAGCTAAAGTATTGGGGAAAATATTCCTGGCTGAATCAATAGTAAATGGCATATTTTTTGAGTTGATTTTTACGCAGAAGAGACAAGTTTCGCGTCACGTATGCTTTTGGAACTAAACCAGCTTCCAATGTGACCGTGTGTTTAATTGAAGTTGGTTCTGACTCTACTTGGTATTTTTATGTAACCAGGTTCTGGACTCAAATATTTTACCATCATATGCTGTTGCTAATTTTCTGGAGATATCAAATGAGTGTGAGCGATCCCCGACTTGTTTAAGAAGTCGGGGATCTGTTATCCTCAATACCCCGCCACATTAATTTTGCCGGGTCAATGAACATCTCAATTTATTGTATCTTAGGAAAAACTCGTAATTCCCCACCAGCGATCGCTAAATTAACTTTTGTACCCACGGGTAACACTGTATCCAACATTGTCCGAGCATGAAGTTCTTTCCCGGAGGGGGTTTGTAAACAATATTGGTATTCTCGCCCTAGGAATCTACGGGTAATAATTAATACGTTCGCATCATTGGCAGGCTGTAAAATCACATCTTCTTGACGAATCATCAATTCACCACTGTCATAGTGATCAGAATTCACAGGGGTAGTCTTTTGTGTGAATTCAAAACAACCAACTTCTGTTGACCATACATTACCTTGACGGTGGGCAGGTAAGAAATTAGCTTGGGTAACAAATTCTGCCACGAAACGGGATGCGGGATGGGTATAAATTTCTTCTGGGGTATCCAATTGTTCTAAATGCCCTTGGCGCATTACTCCCACAATATCAGACATGACTAAAGCCTCTTCTTGATCGTGGGTAACAAAAATTGCCGAAGTCCCCGCAGCTTTGAGAATATCTCGGATTTCTTCCCGCAGTTGTAACCGCACTTGAATATCCAGGTTACTCAAAGGCTCATCCAACAGCATTAGCTTGGGTTGGGGAGCTAGAGCGCGGGCTAGGGCAACCCGTTGTTGTTGACCCCCTGAAAGTTCGTAGGGGTAGCGTTGTTCTAAACCTTGCAACTGCACTAAAGCCAGAACTTCAGACACCCGTTTTTCTACTATATCTTTCGGTTGTTTTTTTAACCCAAATGCGACGTTGGCTGCCACTGTCAAATGGGGGAACAAGGCATAATCCTGGAAGACAATACCAATATCGCGCTGTTCTGGGGGAATGGAAAGGGAGGTTGAATAAACTAATTGCCCTGCAATTTCTATGGTTCCTGTTTGTGGTTGTTCAAAACCAGCAATCATTCTCAATAGGGTGGTTTTACCGCAACCAGATGGTCCGAGCAATCCCAGAATATCCCCGGTGTGTAATTGCAAGCAGACGTTATTAACTGCGGGTAAGGAATCATCCGCAAACTGCTTGGTGATGTTTTGTAAGTTTAAAATGACTGATTTCATAGTTAAATTATGTATAAAAAATCTAGTTATTTATGTTTTATTTTGAACTTTTTCTTGGGAAAGAATGAGCAATGTTGAACCCATCGAAACCAAGAGCATTGTCAGGGAACCTGCTGCTGCGTCGGCAAAGTCTACATTTTCTGTGGCTTGCCAAATTTCCACTGCTAAAGTGCTAAAACCAATGGGAGATAACAGCATGGTGGCGGGTAGTTCTTTAATACTGGTAAGAAATACAAGTACCGCTCCACTTAAAATCCCCGGTCTGACTAAGGGTAGGGTAACTTCTTTGAGGGTTTGCCAGGGGGATCTGCCTAAACTACGGGCTGATTCTTCTAGTTGGGGGTTGACTTGTAAAAGGGAACTACGGATATTACCGAGAGCTTGGGGCAAAAATAAAACCAAGTATGCAAAAATGAGCATGGGCAAGGTTTGATACAGTATTGGTAAGTAATTCGCACCAAAAAAGACCAAGGATAGGGCAACTACAATTCCCGGTACTCCAAAACCGATGTAGGAACAACGCTCAATCATGGCAGTGATTTTACTGGGGAACCGGACTCCCAGGATGGCAATTGGCAAGGCAAATACCGTGGCAACTATGGCTGCTAATGTTGCTACTCCCACGGAGTTGAGGATAATTGGCAATAAATTGGGGAAAGAATAGCCGGTACTTAAGCCCCTTATCAACCAAAATAGAGTGATACCAACGGGTAGAAAAACGCTGAAACTGGCAATGAGCAAACAAAAACCAACAGCCAACCACTTCCACCTGCCCAATTTCACCACTGGTATAGGGCGCAGAGATGCGGAACCCCGACTATAATATGCAGCCTTGGAGCGCACGCGGTACTCTAGCCATAAAATTACTAATACTAGGGTAACTAGCATTAAAGATAGTGCCGCAGCTGAATTACGATTAAAACTAGCTTTGTATTGAATAAAAATTGCCCTAGTAAAAGCATCAAACCTCATTAGGGAGGGTGTACCAAAATCCCGGAGGGAGTATAAAGCCACCAATAAACCCCCGGCGATCGCTGAGGGCTTTAACTGGGGTAAAATTACCTTAAAAAAGGTTGCTCGTCTGCTGTAACCCAAACTCCTAGCAGCTTCTTCTAAGGAGGGATCAATACCTTGTAACCCAGAACGGATACTCAGCAACATATAGGGATAGGTAAACAAGGTAATTGCTAACACAGCTCCCGGTAAACCATAGATAGATGGTAACTCCTCCACTCCCAAGGGTGCTAGTAATATCTGCAAAAAACTACCCCTCGGTGCTAAAGTGGCAATTAAGGTAAAGCTACCCACATAACTGGGGACTGCCAAGGGTAATGTGGTGACTATTAACCAAAACCGCCGTGCGGGTAAATCTGTGCGTACAGTTAAAAATGCTAAGGGAACGGCAATCAGGGTAGAGAACACAGTTACTAGTACCGCCATCACCGCACTATTGGCCAAAATTGAGAGATTGCGGGAACTAGAAATTAATCCCCACAAATCCTCATGGCCCATACCTGCGGTACGGATAACTAAATATACCAATGGCAGGGCAATGGCAATGGCTACTATTGCCCCTGCTAGGGAGAGAAACAATGGAGGACGAACCGCTTTCAATTCCTACAATGCTCCTGCTTGTTGTAGTAATTCCAGGGTTTTTCCCAAATCAGATAAATTACTGAGGTTAATTTTAGGTGGGTTAAGTTCTTTCAAAGATATTTGCTTGGCAGACGCGCTGATTCCTGATACCAAGGGATACTCGTAAGTTTTTTGGGCAAAGTAATTTTGGGATACTGGTTTGAGCAGATAACTAATCAATGCTTCCACATCTTTTCTTTGATCGGTAGTTTTCATCATTGCCACCCCTGCCACATTTATCATAGCACCTGCATCTTTACGGGTATAGTGGTGTGCTACGGGAAAATTGGGATTATCTTTTTTGAAGCGTTCTGAATAATAGTGATTTACGAGTCCCAAATGAATCTCTCCCCTTCCCAAAGCCTCCACAATGGGCGTATTCTTGGGATAAACCTTGACTCCATTGGCTTTCATCGCCCGCAGCCATTGTAAGGTTTTTTGCTCCCCTTCCAACACCCGCATTGCTGTAACAAAGGATTGAAATGAGCCATTGGTAGGTGCCCAACCTACTTTACCTCGCCATTGGGGTTTAGTTAAGTCCCAAATTGATGATGGTAACTGGTTTTTCTTGACTAATTTGGTATTGTAATCAATCGTCCGCGCCCTTCCGGAAATACCTAACCAATGACCCTGTGGAGAACGGAAACGGGCATCAACCTGATTTAACAATTGTGATGGAATTTTGAGAGTGAGTTGCTTTTGCTGCACTGCTCCCAAAGCTCCTGCATCTTGGGCAAAAAACAGATCTGCCGGACTTCTTCTACCTTCCTCCAAAAGAGCGATCGCTAGTTCAGATGTACCACCATAACGCACCTGGATGTTTAGCCCTAAATCCTTCTTCGCTTTTTCAATCAAGGGTCCAATCAGCTTTTTATTCCTACCTGAATAGATAGTCAAGGTTTTAGCTTGGGCACTACTCGCCAAACCCATGCCCACACTAATAATAAAAGCCAACGCTCCTGCTGATATTTTCATCAACGACGCGGTTCTCACCTTTTGAAACTCCACCATGATTAAAAGGAACTTTTCGCAATAATTACCTATTCTCAACTAATAGCACCAATTACTAGAATTAATCAATAATATTTCTCAAAAAAAATAGAATGTAAATTTTTCACACGATATGTTAATTTTCACCCCATAATTACTCCCTTCCCCGCAGAAGATTACCCATAACGTAGGTTGGGTAGAACGTAGTGAAACCCAACTGGGTGTACGGAAAATGTGGCGTTGCACAATCAAGGGATGATTTTAATATATGCGAAAAAATTTTTCCTTATTTATCAATAGTTTCAGCCTATACAAATTTGATTATCATCCCGCAATGTTGCCTGTTGCCTGTTCCCTCTCCCAAGGGAGTTGACAATTTAGGTTACAAGATAATACAATGTATATTACAAGATTAGTGAACACAGTATTGCCATGCGACTAAAAAGATGGGAGTCTCCCCGCAAACAAGGGAGAAATAACAAGGGTAAGGGTGGTTCTGCCAGGAAGCGACAACTGAAAAAGCAGCAACAAATGCTCAGACAAAAGCTCAAAGGTAAGGACAAGCTAGACAACCAATCTCAGAACAATCAAAAAAGAAGGCAGGGGGAAGAGAAATTAATCTTCCCCTTATTTTTTTGCTTATACAGCATTATGTTTTCCCTTTTTACCATTTGGGCAAAACATGATGTCCTAGGTTCTGATATTTCATCTTTTTTCAGCTTCTTGGGCTTCTTGCTCCATTATCTGAATGTAATATTTGTGTGAGCGTAGTATTGCCTTTGGCAAATCGACACCACCGATAACTAGACCATAAACAAAATTGATTAAAGGTTGAAGAAATCTGAGCATATTCCCATCAAAAAATTTCGTTTTGTAAATATAAATGGTCGTAGATAAAAGAGTAGATAAGGGGTGAAAATACCCTAATATAAACTTTTGGTAAATTGTAACAAATTATAAAAAAAAGTTGAAAATTGTCAAAGTGAGGTCTTGTAATTATTGACTTGCTATAATATGAACTGTCACAGTTGTGGTTATGTAGACATTAAAGATTCTAGCAAAAATCTGTTTCAGATAATTACTTTTTCAAGTGTTTGTTTTGATAAAGATTCAGAGAAGTTTGCCTTAATACAGCAAATTTATCTGAGGCGTTATCTTTTTTACTTGGAGAATCATCCCTTATTACAGGCAATATCTAACTACCTGATTCAATTGATTTTCAATTTGAAAATATTCTGAACTACGATATATGATAAATTTGCTTATTTCGACCAGTATTATCATCTTCATGATTGCTTCTGCATCTGTTCCTTTTGTTACAACTGGGAAGGATGTACCTTCTTCATCTGTGACACAATGCACTTATCAAGTAGTTAATCGTTATCCCCATGATTCAAAGGCATTTACTCAGGGGTTAGTGTATTTTAATCAAACATTGTATGAAGGTACAGGTCTTTATGGAAGTTCATCGATACGCGAAGTTGCGTTGGAAACAGGTAAGGTTCTTCGGATTTCTAAGCTAGAGTCTCAGTATTTCGGCGAAGGAATAACAATTTGGAAAGATAAATTAATTCAGCTAACTTGGAAATCTAATCAAGGGTTTGTTTATGATTTAAAGTCTTTTAGGCGGATAAAAAGTTTTAAGTATCCTACTCAAGGCTGGGGTTTAACCAATGATGATAATCACTTAATTATGAGTGATGGCTCTAACGCTTTGTACTTTTTAGATCCTAATACATTTAAAGTCCTTAAGACTGTATATGTACAAGAAGGTAGTCAACCTATTGAGCAATTAAACGAACTTGAGTATATAAATGGTGAGATTTATGCAAATATCTGGCGTCAAGAACGTATTGCCAGGATATCTCCAAAAACAGGTCAAATTCTTGGTTGGATTGATCTTACAGGGATAAACAAATCTGAACAAAATCTCAATGAGGAAGCTGTTCTAAACGGAATTGCCTATGACTCTAAAAGGAATAGAATATTTGTTACAGGTAAATTATGGTCTTATTTATTTGAAATTAAAGTAGGTAGGCACAATTAAATGTAAGATCGAACCTCACCCCCATCCCCTCTCTTTATTGGTCTACCACATTAGTTATGAGGGGTAGAGTCAGAAACCGCAGAGGCGCAGAGAGCGCAGAGTCAGAGGAGGAGAGGAGAAGTCTAGAAGTTGGTTTGCCCATCAAAATTAATGTGGTCGAGTACTAGGCGTTTCTAGAATACAGTTGTCCATCCCTGTTCGCCTACTTCAGCTGGGGTATAACTGACTTCATGCACCAGATTTTGCCCGTTGTAGAGGAAAATTTTACCGCCACTATTGGATAAGATTACATCATCACCAGAAAGGGCAATTGTTGTTGTTCCCCCAGGCGCAATATTATTACCACCCAGGTTTAAGGAATTACCCAATTTATCTTTTAATAGCCAGTCTGTTAAATCTAGGGCATTTGGCGATATGTTGAGTAGGGTAACGGTTTCCTTGCCTTTATCATCCCCCTGACGATTGATTAATGCTGCCATAATGCGAACATCATTGTCTGCGGTGACTACTACTGTGCCATTTGCAGATTCAACCAACTCCAGAAATACTGGATAGAACGTCCGCATACTTTGATTGTTAGGACTGCGAAAAACTTTTAAGTCATACTTGGCATTATTGATAATCCCTTCTTTGGGAGCGCGAGCTTGTCTAAGACATCTAACTGTTCCTAAAGCCATTAATCCTTCAATGCTACAACCAACCCAAAATCCCCCGATTTTTTTGTAAAGTGGTCTTCTCTCCTTGGCTTGATAATCATAGGCTTCCCACTTGTAAGCAAGTGTCACTACTTCGGGAACAAGTTTGCCTTGAGTGGTTAGGGTTCCTGTTCTGCGACTTTGTCCGTCGTAACGAGTGCCGACATAGGAAATATCATCGCTGCCCAAAAAACCAATCCAGTCATCAAGATAATATTTATACCAAAAGTGATAGCCACCAACTTTTCCACCTTTTTGTTCGCCGACAATAACATGTTCAAAACCACTTAAATCCTGGTTCTCCCCCTGGTCATATTGGAGAAACCAAGTATCATAGAGGATTTGATACCATCGACTATCGGTGATGGTTTGTCCGATTTGCTGTTGGACATATTCTCTAGCCACTTTCATCGGTGGAGTGTTGAGAATAGCATTCAGGAAAACCTGAACCTCTTCTATTTCTTCAGCCGTATTTTCTTCAGGCTGAGTCTGACTTAAAGCATAGTTATTCAGCAGTTTTTCACATAATTTATAAGTAGTGAGTTTATTCTCTGGAATCTTCACTTCCGGGAAAATAACATGGTCTGGATTGTTACTGCTATTCTCATCCACCACCACATAACCCACTGTCTCATCTTTTATACCATCAGGAAGAATCGCCCGAATACCGTTACCAGCCTGGTCAGCATTCCAAATTTGTTGATAAATATCCATTGCTCAATAAAACATTAACAATTTATCCCTAAGTCAATCCCGACATAATCATATTTTTGATTATATGAGATAATACTAGTATGAATTACATCAAACACATAAGGTATATTTCCAGAAACATAGTGAAATATTATAATCCGATGTGGAAACAGATAGATAACTTATCTTTTCTATCGAAAAATCCCTATAACTATACTAATGACTTAGTTTAAGTAAGCCATCATATCCAAGTTTTTTTTGATTAATTCGAGTTATTAATAGGACTTACGCAACTGGCATATTTTTTCTGTAGGGTGTGTGACGCTACGAGAATATTTGAACGTAGCAATCAGACTTGTAACGTCACGCACCAATCATTGATTGTGACACGCAGCTTTAGTCCTGATTAAAAAACTTCATTCAAAAACTTCTTTAAAATCAAGTGATTTGGTTGATATTCTTCACTCATACAAAGCTTGCGATGTTGCAAATCCCCAATTATAGAGCCACTGCGTTGCTTTGGTTCCCAAAATTGTAGCAAGTGGCGTTGTAAATCGGGATATACCAAAGTGTTTTGACATCAGAATTTTTTTGTGATGATGTCAATTTTAGCTTAGTTTTAATGGAAGTTAACAACACAAATTACTCATGATTATTTAGCAACCACAATTCAAATCATCACATAATTTGTCTGGGCAAGTCTAGGAGATTGATGTAAATTTTCTTCAAATAAATGGAGATTTTTTGCTACGCTTTGTCAAGAAATGTCAAGTTTTGCTACTAGGAGATACTCTCACGTACTTCGACTCGAAACTTATTTCCCATACTCTGCACCCCGTTTCTGCTTCTGCTAAGAAGAGTGCATATTCATGGAAAATTGGTATTAACTGGGTAATCTAAAATTCGTTAAAATTAGGAAAACCATATCCAAGTTTTTTTTATTAACTCGAGTTTATTATTAATTAATTCCAGGACTTACCCACGGACAACCTAAGCAAAGTCATTGCCAAGCAAGAAAGCAATCCCAAACACCTGATTTCAAGTCCCTCCGGGACAGGCTACGCCAACGTAACGAGTGCGTGAGTCCTAAATTCCTTCAACAGTACCACTTGTAGTTTTCCCACATTGGGACGATGACCGCTAAAAAAGGAGTATTCAGCATTCGTTTAAGAGCGTAGACACATATCTTGCACATTCTCAATAAGGGTAAGGTGGGCATTAGGTGGGTTAGGAAATAATAAGGGTTACAGGCTCTACTTTTCTCAATAATCTGGTGGTGCAAGATGTGAATAGACGCGAAGCAGCTTGTCGTAAGACATCCTTGGAATACAAGTAAAGATATCGGCTGAAACACTTATTAATACGAACTTTCTTGGTATAGGAGTGTTTCGCGGAAATGTCGATGTGGCAGTGCCGATCAAAAATTTTGCCATTTCCTGAATTTATATCACATAAGCTAGGCAGCATTGTTTAAATCCGAGAAATATATAACAGCAAAAATATTGGGAAAATACGATGAAAATTAGCAGACGCGAAGCAATTAAGCTCGGTTTAGCTGGAACTGGAGTCTTGTTGTCACCCTTGGGATTTCCAGGTATTGCTACAGCTTTAAGTCCGCAAATACCGCGTTTCCAGCAGACTTTCCGGACTCCACCAGTTTTAAAACCTGTACGTAGTGATGAAACTACTGATTACTACGAAATCACCATCAAAAAATCTTTGGTGGAAATTCTACCGGGTTTAAAAACAGAGATTTGGGGCTACAATGGCATCGCTCCGGGTCCTATCATTAGACAGATAGGCGGTAAACGCAGCGAAGAAGGACGGCAGTCTGTTGTCCGCTTTATTAATAAGTTAGGTCAAGATCCACAAGGAAGACCAATTAATGCTGTGATCCATTTACATGGTATGGCATCTCTCCCTCAATATGATGGCTATGCCATTGATTACGTACCTCCCGAACACTTCAAAGATTACATATATCCTAATGATCGTGCTGCGACTCTCTGGTATCACGATCATGTCCAGGATTTAACTTCCCGCAATGTGTACATGGGAATGTCAGGGATGTACATTGTGGAAGACAAATTTGAGTTGGATCTACCCCTACCTAAAGGCAAATATGATGTACCCCTAATTATTCAAGATGGACGATTTGCAACTGATGGTAGATTAATTTTTGATGACGACAACCAAAGAAACCTGTACGGAGATGTCATCCTTGTAAATGGAGTGCCTTGGCCCCAAATGCAAGTAGCAAATCGTAAGTATCGCTTCCGGATTTTAAACGCTTCTGTCTCCCGTAATTACCAACTTGCCTTAAGCCAGAAAGCTGAGAGGCTGACAATTGGTGAGAGATTGATAGTAATTGCCAGTGATGGAGGATTACTTGGGGAACCTGTAGAATTAACTACTCCCTTGCAAACTTTGGGTGTTGGTGTGGCAGAACGCTATGATGTGATTATCGATTTTTCCCAATATCCCATCGGTAGCCAAGTATTTTTACGGAACATTGGCTTTACAGGTTCCATTGATAATGATACCCGTACCCACACAATTATGCGCTTTGATGTGGTGCGAGAAGAACCAGATGATAGCACCATACCCAGTCCACTACGTCCTGTAGAATCTTTAACAAATAAACCCATCACCCGGACTCGCACCTTCAGATTTGAACGCAGCAACAACCAGTGGCTAATTAATGGTAGAAGTTGGGATCCAAAACGTGTGGATGCTAATCCCCAACTAGGAGATGTGGAAATTTGGAATTTGGTCAATCCTGGAAGCGGTTGGGTACATCCGGTGCATATTCATCTAGTTGATTGTCAAATGCTCTCACGCAATGGTTTACAACCCCGTCCCTACGAACGAGGTTGGAAAGATGTATTTATGGTGGGTGAGTTCCAGACTGTGCGGATGATTACTCAGTTTCGCACCCGACAAGGAGATGACATCAAAGGTAAATTTATGATGCACTGTCACAACCTAGTTCATGAAGACCATGCAATGATGACCCAGTTTGAAGTTGGTGAAGGTGGTTCCGATCCGGTAACTACTGCACCCGCCCAACCAATTTCACAAATGTTACCCTTATAATCCTGCTTGTAGTCGCGCTCTTATCTCTGTTCTGTCACTCTGGGGAGATAAAAATAAATGTAGGTTGGGTTGAACGGAGTGTAGACCCGAAGGGGCTTCTCGCAGAGTAACCCAACAATAACAAGGTTTTTGGTTGTTGGGTTTCGTTCCTCAAACGCCACTTCTCTCAACGCGGGGAACCCGCGCACAAGAGTGGCTCCCCAACCTACGTCTCAATTCATAAAAGTCCTTAAGAATAAGGGTTTTGGATTTTTATAAGCGCGAGAGTGATTAAAGAGGGCGAGATGCGGTTGTGTTATGTTCGCTTAATTACTTATAATTCCTGCTTCAGTTACCCTAACCCTCTCTTAGCCTCTCCTTAATAAGGAGAGGGTGCCGCAGGCGGGTGAGGTTTTATAACTATTCATCCGCACATGATAATTTTATTCACCGTAAATTTCCTGGTCAAATTTTTCCATAGCCTCCATATCGTAAGGATTTGGAGGTTGAGGATAGGCATGACGAGTAGCTTTTACAACTGGTATGTTTGCCTCCTTCTTCTCTTCTACAGATGGTTGAGTTTCCTTAGATATATCAACTTCAGTTGTTTCTGACTGTGAAGATTCTTGTGTTGGTGTTTCCGTAGTTACTTCCTCACTAACAGGGTTTTGAGCCACCAAAAGATTACCTTGAGAAATTAAGGGATTAGCAAATGCCACTGAGATGATGCAGAAAGTGGAAACAACAAATAGGACAATACTTAAAAACAAGGATTTAAACAAGGATTTCAACATAATTATTTTTCTCCTTGGTTATACAAGACTAAAGCTGCGTGTGATAATCGGTGGTTGGTGCGTGACGCTATAAGTCTAATTGCTAAGTTCAAACATTTTCCCAGAGTCACACAACGGCAATAATGCAGTCAGAAAATCTACACCGCATTTTGCCTCCCCTACAGAAAAAATATGCCAGCTGCCTAAATCCTATTATAGAAAGGTTTATTCACATCTTGCACCACAAAATTATTGATCAAATCAGAGTCTGAAATTCTAAATTCGCTCATTCTAAATTCTAAATTTGCCTCTTATTCTGGCAAATCTTTCACTTGTAATAAATCTAATCCCCTGGCAAATATTTCCTCAATTGGTAACATTTCTCCCTCTGTAGTCATAAATTTATGGTCTTTGGTAGCTTGAATAATCGAACCATCTTCTAATTCATACTCAAAAATTTCTTGCTCACCCCGATGATGCCATTGAACAATGGGTTGGGTATACACATTACCATGACTATCAACAGTGTATACCTGACATTCAATGCCTTTCTCGACAATTTCTCCAATTGGCATTAAGCCATATTCTACAGTCAAAATTTTTGTATCATAACTTAAACAATATTCGGCAAACTTCAACATTTGCTCAAATAATTCTTCTGCAATTTTCTTGTTAATTCCATTTTTGGCGGAACCATCAATAAACTTTTCTCGCTGCTTCTGCATTTCCGCAACTTTCTTTTTACCCATAGCTCGACGCAGCAAATCGGCTTGTCCCAAAGAATATCCAGCCATATCTTGAGCAATTTTCATGATTTGCTCTTGATAAACCATAATCCCATAGGTTTCATCTAAAATTGGTTCTAAAACTTTATCATCATAGACAATTTCTTCTTTACCATGTTTGCGGTTAATAAATTTAGGAATTAGTCCAGCATCCAATGGTCCTGGTCGATATAATGCCAAAATAGAAGATATATCTTCAATATTAGAAGGTTTCAAATCCCGGACAATTTGCTTCATTCCCGAAGATTCTAATTGAAATACCCCTTCTAGTTCTCCCGCTTCCAGTAAGTCATAAGTCTTCTGTACTTCTTTGGGCAGGTTACTATGTTTCCCTTCTGCTAATATACGCTGTGCTTTTCTCTCTTGGGCGGTTATTTCATAGGGGTCGATTTTATATCCATGACTTGATTCAATTAAATCAATGGTTTTCTGAATCATGGTCAAATTTCTTAACCCCAGAAAATCCATTTTTAACAATCCCAAGGAATCTAAATCTTCCATATAATACTGGGTAATCACAGAACCATCATTATTTCTTTGTAGAGGAACGATTTCATCTAATGGTTCGGCGGAAATGACTACCCCTGCTGCATGAACGCCAAAGGTTTTGTTAGTTCCTTCAATCCTAATTGCCATATCTACCCAATGGCGCACATGAGATTCATTATCATATCTTTGTTTAAATTCTGGTTCGGGGGTATCATCAGAAACCATTACCTTTAATTTAGTTGGTTTACCCCTAGATACAGGAATCATTTTTGCCATTTTGTCTGATTCTGCATAGGGAATATTTAATACTCTCGCCACATCTTTTAACACGGCTTTCGATGTCATGCGGTTAAAGGTAATAATTTGTGCTACTTTATCTTCCCCATATTGACGAGTTACATAATCAATGACTTTATCCCGTTGTTCAATGCAGAAATCCGTATCAATATCAGGCATGGATTTCCGTTCGGGATTGAGAAATCGCTCAAATAGTAACCCATGATGTACGGGGTCAATATTAGTAATTCCCATACAATAAGCTACTAAAGAACCTGCCGCCGAACCCCTTCCTGGTCCCACGGGAATTTTATTATCCCTAGCAAATTTAATGTAATCCCACACTACTAAAAAGTATGTAGAAAATCCCATCTTTTGAATCATTTTTAATTCATATTCCAACCTTTCTTTGTAAGTTGGATCGATTTCGCTGCGGGATTTACGATTGAGTTTATCTAAAAGTCCTTGCCAAGCCACTTCTTCCACATAGGTATCGGCAGTATGACCGGAAGGAATGGGATAATTGGGAATGCGAGGCTCTCCTAAAATGTTATAAGGTTCAATTTTATCGGCGACTTCTACAGTTGTATTAATCGCTTCCTCAATCACATCATCTGGTAAATGGTCGCGGAATAATTGTTTCATCTCTTCAGCAGACTTGAGATATTCCGTACCGCTATAACGCATTCTTTTATCTTCAACAATTAATTTCCCAGTTTGAATACATAACAAAGCATCATGTGCTTCGACATCAAAGCAAGAAATATAATGGGAATCATTGGTGGCAATAAATTTAATATCTAATTCCCTGGCAATTTTAATAATTTCCACATTCACAATCCGGTCTTCCTGGGAACCATGATCCTGAATTTCTAAATAAAAATCATCCCCAAATACTTCCTTATACCATTTTGCCACTTTCCTCGCTGCATCTGGTCTACCACTGAGAATTGCTTGGGGTATTTCTCCCCCCAAACAAGCACTAGTAACAATCAAATTTTCATGGTATTCCTGCAATAATTCTTTATTAATACAGGGGCGGGAAAAAATACCTTTACCTTGTACTCCTTTGAGGTGAGAAGTAGTAGTTAATTTAACTAAATTTTTATAGCCTTGGGTATTTTTCGCTAATACAACTTGGTGATAGCGGGGACGGCGTTCTTGCTTAGTAATATCCCCATTAATAATGTACATTTCATTACCAATAATTGCCTTAACATTCTTGTTACGACAAATTTTGATCAATTCGATCGCACCATACATTACACCATGATCCGTAAGTGCGATCGCTGTTATCCCCAGTTCAATAGCTCTATCTACTAGATTTGGTAGCTGACTAGCACCATCTAGCAAACTATAGTCACTGTGAATATGCAAAGGAACAAAGGACATAGTACATTTCCCCAGGAACGAACAACACCTACAGCAGCAACCACAATCAAGATGCTCTGTGAAACCAGGATGTGTATTAGAGATAGGTATTCTAGCTTAATTTGGGAGGAATCTGGAATTTGTATTTTTTTGGAATGTAAACTTTTCCAAAAATTGTTTGAATCAGGCAGTCAATTAGTGGGGGATTATGACCAAACAGGAAGTTTTTCATTTTGATTCCTCAATCCCCAAATACTTATGTGCAATGGGTTTGAGTTTATTACTATTTGCCTAAATAACCAAATCGGGGATTTTTTAGTTTTGTAACACAGTATTACAAGGAATGATTGAATTACTATAAAAATTATGAACGATTTTTGTTAACTCTAGAAAATAGTGATTCAAAACCATGTCTCGCTCACTCTCCCAAGCCGTTTTGCTAGTGGACGGCTACAATATAATTGGTGCTTGGTCTTGCTTGAAGAAAACCCGCGATACTGCGGGATTAGAAGCAGCCCGATGGGAACTAGTCGAAGCTTTGACTAGTTACAGTGCTTTTGAGAATTATCAAACTAAAATTGTTTTTGATGCCCACTATCAAAACACTTCTAGCAATCAAGAAATAATTACAGGTAATCTAGCGGTACACTATACCGACTTTGGGCAAACTGCCGACACATACATCGAGAAAGCCTGTGCCTCTTTTCGATATGAAATTGCTCAATCTTTAATTTCTCGCGTCATTGTAGCTACATCTGACCGAGCACAGCAATTAATGATACAGGGCTATGGAGCAGAATGGATCTCTGCACACCAACTATGCTACCTAGTCCAAGATACTGTTTGTCGAGTCAAGAAAAAATCCCAATCTCGCAAACAATCCAAGGGTCGATTTTTAGCTAATTCCATCGATCCCAAGTCAAGACAGCGTTTAGCTGAATTACGTATGGGATTAAAATAGGTAGTATCTTCAGGTCAGTCTCCGTGAAAAATTTTCATCCCTGAGGATATTAGCGGAGCTTGGCACATACTGTTATTTCAGTTATCAGTTATCAGTTAGCCTCCTGGGTCGGAGCTGCGCTAACAGTTATCAGTGTTTTTGGCGTTGCAAACCCCACTGTTGCCTGTTACCTGTTCCCTATTCCCTACCCCGAAGAGGTTGGTTATTTTTCCCTGGGGCATTAGCCAGAAATAAAAATTGCCAAATATCTAGTCTGGGACTATATTTCAGCCACTAACAAAAAAAATTAGAAAAATTTTGCGAAAGTACTTGCAATTTTCTGTAGTTTACTTTAATATTATTAATCGTTGCGTTCCTCAGTAGCTCAGCGGTAGAGCGGTCGGCTGTTAACCGATTGGTCGTAGGTTCGAATCCTACCTGGGGAGTTGACTAAATTTAAAGGGATGTTCAGATGAAGTATGAGGGTAATAACTTTAAGCTTCATCTCCCAGATATCCGAAAGTTATGGTCTCTAGATCCAAATGTAACTTTTCTTAATCATGGTTCATTTGGTGCTTGTCCCAAAGCAGTGCTATCCGTGCAGCAACAGTTAAGGGCAAAATTGGAGGCTGAACCAGTTCGTTTTTTCACTAGGGAATGGGAACCCCTGATTGATGACTCTAGAAGTCAACTGGCTGCTTTTGTAGGTGCTGATGGGCAAGATTTAGTATTTGTCCCCAACGCCACCACAGGGGTAAATGCTGTGTTGCGTTCCCTGCATTTCTCAGCAGATGACGAGTTACTAACAACCAACCACGAATATAATGCTTGTCGCAATGCTCTAGATTTTATTGCTAGTCGCAGTGGTGCGCGGGTGGTGGTAGCGAAAATCCCCTTTCCCTTAGAATCACCCCAACAGGTAATAACAGCCGTTCTAGAGCGAATTTCAGCCAAAACAAAGCTGGTTTTATTGGATCATATAACTAGTCAAACAGGGTTAATTTTACCCATTCAAGAATTGATCAGGGAATTACAGGTACGTGGTATTGATACTCTCATAGATGGTGCCCATGCACCGGGAATGATTCACTTAAATTTACAAGAAATTGGGGCGACTTATTACACCGGAAATTGCCATAAATGGTTGTGCGCTCCCAAAGGAGCTGCATTTTTATATGTGCGAAGGGATAAACAGTCAGAAATTCGTCCCTTAACAATTAGTCATGGTGCTAACTCCCCACGTACAGACAAAAGTCCCTTTCAGTTGGAATTTGACTGGATGGGGGCTGACGATCCTACAGCTTATATATGCGTAGCAGAAGCAATTAAGTTTATGGGTTCTTTGTTGCCTGGTGGGTGGGATGAGTTGAGACAGCGTAACCATGAATTGGTGTTGCAGGGAAGGAAGTTGCTGTGTGATGCATTGAAAGTATTACCACCATGTCCTCAGGATATGATAGGGTCTATGGCGGTGATTCCCATGCCAGAATCTTGGGAAAATCGGGATTTTGCATCTGTACGGGATGAGTTATTGGATAATTTTGGTATTGAAGTACATATGATTCCTTGGCAAGAACAATCAAGGTTGTTGATGCGGATATCAGCTCAGATTTATAACTCTATACAGGAGTATGAGTATTTGGCACGGGCGTTAGGGTAAGTAATAAGTATTGAAGAAGGAAGAAGGAAGAAGGAAGAAGGAAGAAAGTTTGAGCGGGGTTTTGAGATTGGGACAAAGGACCCCAACTCAAAACGGACAACCGCTTTCATCAAATCCGGAAAAATCTGCCAGCCTCCGGAAAAATCGCCCTTTACCAGAAATTACCAGGTTTGATGTGTGGTACACTGGGGCGATTTTTCCGCCAAGATATATGCCGCTAAACCAATAA
>JAAUYI010067483.1_pt1 | contig 18169 bp, 13 predicted proteins | sample 7278041 | NCBI WGS metagenome assembly JAAUYI01 (sample SAMN14350216, study PRJNA611818) | marine sediment metagenome | isolation source: surface marine sediment (0.6m) | place: French Polynesia: Moorea | collected 2018-08
CGAAGAAGTCTATCGTCAGAGTCGCAAACGGGATATCGGGGAAGAATTTGATGCTTTTGACGGAGATGTAAACTATCAACCCGAATTTCATTCAGAAGGGGTAACATTTGCCACTGCTAGTATTTTAAGAACCAATCCCCCATTACTCGCACCACCACTAGAACAAAGTTCGGTGTATTTGGGTAGTGAAGATGACGCACAGTTAGCCTATCGGTTTGATGAAATTAAAAACCCTCTACCCGTTGGCTTAATCAAAAATGGCGGTAATGCGGTAGCAGGTACAGGAGTAATTGACCTTGATTATCTGCTCGGCAAAAATGGCGGTCACATGAACATCAACGGTATTGCAGGAAGGGGAACAAAATCTAGCTTTTTATTATTTACAGTTTATCAATTATTAAAAGAAGCACGCGATCGCGCCAGAGAAAAACCAAGCGATCCTAATCCTTTAATGATTGTGCCGATTATCCTTAACGTCAAAGGCTACGATCTGTTTCACATTGACAAATGGAGTCAAGAATACGAAGTATCAAAACATAATTCAGACTGGCAAGTTCTAGGAATAGATAATCCCGAACCTTTCAGCAACGTTAGCTTTTATGCCCCACAAATGCCAGGAGGAGTTACTTCTGTACCTACTGGAAGAAACGATACCGTACAAGCTTATAGCTGGAGTTTGGGCAATATTATTGAAAAAGGTTTATTTCCCTATTTATTTGCCGATGATGAATCGATTAACGATAATTTTCGCGCTTTAGTTTTAGATATCGAAGCTTATCTGACTAAAGAGATAATACAAAACGATGGTAATATTATCTTTAGTCTCAAGCCAGGAAGTCCTCAAACCTTTCAAAAATTACTTGAATGGCTGGATGATGAAGATAATCGCCAAAATTATTTTCATAGTCACCATTTAGCTACCTGGAGAAAACTACGACGCAAACTAGGCTTATTAATTAACGAAGGAAACGGCGTATTGCGTAGAGATGACTGCAATGGTAATCCTCTCGATCTTGGTCTAAGAAATACTAGCGATCCGATTGTTATCGATCTTAACTCCTTAGCCAAAGTCCCCTCTCTACAACGTTTTGTCGTTGCAACTATTTTTCAACAATTAGTAAGAGAAAGAACAGGAACAAATCGCGTTAATGGTTTAGTTTATCTGGTTGCTTTAGACGAACTCAATCGCTTTGCGCCAAGAGGATCGAAAGACCCCATTACCAAGTTAATTGAAACCGTAGCTGCGGAAATGCGTTCTCAAGGAATAATTCTCTTAGGTGCGCAACAACAGGCATCCAAAGTAAGCGATCGCGTGATTGAAAATGCCAGTATCCGTGTCTTAGGGCGTAGTGGAAGTTTGGAACTTTCTCAATCTGTCTGGCGCAGTCTCAGCAAAAGCGCACAGCGTAAAGCTACAGAATTAGCCGTTAACGAAAAGATGATTATTCAAGATAACGAACCTATGTATGTGCGTTTTCCTCTGCCTCCTTGGGCGATGAACCCCTCAGAAGTAGATAACAGTCGCGATGTTACCTCTATGGAAGATGACGAGGGCGATATTGAAACCTTTTAGGGCGAAATGCGACGCGAAGCTAATCCTTTAGGGCTTTCGCCCCTACGGTACACATTATTTGATTCAATGACATGAAAATCTTACACACCTCTGACTGGCACTTAAACGACAGACTGGGACATATTAAGCGTCAAGACGATATAAAAGCGCGTTTGGTAGAAATAGCAGGATACCTGGAAGAACATCAAGTAGATGTAATGGTTGTTGCTGGCGATCTTTTAAGTACCTACAACCGTATTGAAGAAGTAAAAATAGCTATTTCTCAAGTCAATAAAATCTTCAAACCATTTCTACTCAACGGTGGCACAATTATAACCATTAGTGGCAATCACGATCGCGAAGATTACTTTAGACTATTACACTTTGCAGGAGATTTAACCGCACCAATAACTCCCAGTCAATCTGGCGCACGTCCGAATGGCAGAATGTATTTTGTTAGCGATCCTGCTTATTTGTTATTAGAAGACAAAAGGGGGCAACAGGTACAGTTTGTTTTAATGCCCTACCCTACACCAACTCGTTACCTTAAAAACGAAAAAACCCGCTTCGGTAGCATTGATGAGAAAAATCGCTTATTGCATCAGGCGATGATGGAAATGATCGACAAAATCCGAAACAAATATATCAAACCTAACTTACCTAGTGTACTTGTAGGTCATGCCCATATCAGAGGCAACGAAATTCATAGTACTTACAAAATTACTGAAACGGAAGATGTCGTATTTGATGTTAGCGATCTTCCCACAAACTGGGCTTATGGTGCTTTCGGACATATCCACAAACCTCAAGCATTAGCAGGTACAACTCATATCCGTTATTCAGGTAGTATCGATCGCATGGACAAAGGGGAAAAAGATGATGAAAAAAGCGTTGTCTTAGTAGAAGTTGGTGCTTCGGGAAGAATAGGCGAACCTATTTGTTTACCTCTCAATGCTACACCGATCTATGACATTATAATTACCGATCCAGAAATAGAAATTCCTACTCTTAAAGATCGCTATTCAGAAGCAGAAAGAGCCTTAGTTTCTTATCAGTTAACCTATCAACCAGGAAAAGATAATCGAGATACAATTTGTCAGAAAATAGAACGTATTTTCCCTCGTTGGTATGACAGAAAAATAATCATAGAAGGTTCTGATTTATCTTTAAAATCTTATAGTTTAATTACTGAATCTAAAAACACCTCTGAAGTTGTCCGTAATTATCTACAAGAACAACTACAAGGACATCAAGACAAAGAAGTAATATTCGCTTTAGTAGAACAACTTTTAGCAAAAGAAAACTTATAAATTATTAGTACTTAAAATTATGATTCCCGTTCGCGTATACGTTAAAAACTTTATGAGCTATCGTCAAGGACAAGAGTTACTTTTCGATAGCGCACCGCTTTGGGTATTAGCAGGAGAAAATGGTGCAGGAAAGTCAACTATTTTTGACGCAATTACTTTTGCTTTATATGCTTCTCATCGTGGAGGAAAGCAAAATCACAAAGATTTAATCAATCATAAAGAAGATAGCTTGGCAGTAGAATTCGACTTTTTAATTAACAATTTACAATATCGTATTCGTCGTACAGTTTCCCGAAAAAGTGCAGCCACCAGACAAATATCTAAAATTGTCGATAATAAAATTAAACCTATTTCCAATACAGATAACGAACAAGGCTTTAAAGAATGGATTGAGCATCATATTGGCTTAAAAGAAAATGCTTTTACTTCCTGCGTGTTACTTTCTCAAGGAAATAGCGATAAACTTTTGACTTCTAAACCTACAGAAAGATTTACCATTCTCAAACAAGTTATCGATCTATCAGCCTATGAAAGATTATACGAACAAGCGGATAATTTGCGTAAAGAAGCTGATGGAGAATTAAAAGGCTTAGAAAAACAATTAGAAAATATTCCTCTCATCAGTAATGAACAATTACAAATAGCTCAAGAACAACTCGAACGTGCTAAGAATAATTATAAAATAATTCAAGAAAGAGTAGAAAAGTTAAATCAATTTATTCAACAAGCTAAACAATGGGAACAATTAAAAAAGCAAATTGAACAAGAACAAAATAAAAAACAAGAATTGCAACAATTAATTGATCACTCCGAAGAAATAACTACTAACTTCAATCGTCTCGAAGAACTTAAACTAGTTATCCCGAAAATTCAAACTATCATCACAGCTAAAGAACGCCTTGCTAATACAGAAAAAGAAATTAATAAGATTGAGCAAGATTTACGACAGGTACGGAATAAGTTAACTAAAGCAGAAATCGAACAAAAAGAATCTCAAGAAAAATGTGCTTACTTGCAACAATCTCTTGAGAACTTACAAAATAATTTACAACAGGTAACTACTGAATTATCAGAACTAGCTCCTCTAATTACTAAACTAGAACAATACGAACAAATTAAAAATAACTTAGAACAGTCCAATAGTGAAATAGCAAAATTACCTCCAGATTTATCACAACAAGTAGATAAACAAGAAAAAAATTATCAACAACTTGTAGAAATAAAAAATACTTTACCTTGGTTACAAAATATTACTGAATCTCGATTCGATTTAAGTAATGAGATTCAAAAAGAGCAAACTGCTGAAAAAAAACTGCGATCTCTTAAACTTCAATTAACAGAAAATCAGCAACAAGAAAAAAATATAAGTATTGATGTCAACAAAATAGAACAAACTGAAAGAGACTTATCTAATCAATTAAATTTAGAACGAGCTAATTATAAAAGAATAAATCAACAATTACAAAGTTTCGAGCAAGCTGCTACTAAACCTAATTGCGAACTATGTGGACAGGAAATTACTCCAGAACACGCACAACAAGAAAAACAAAGATTAAAACAAAACTTGGAAAGTATAGAAGCTAGTATAAATAGCTTGCAACATAAATATTCAACAGTAAAGAAAAACTTATCAGAATATCGAACCAAGTTAGAGAGTATCCAAAATAAAGTTGAAGAAATAAAACAAAGTATTAATAACAGCAAAAATATTCAACACCAAGCTATAGTAAAAATCAAAGGATTACTACAACAATTAGATAGAGATTGGAAAAATTCATTAGAAATTTATCGCGTTAAAATTTCTCCCAATAAACCAAATAACGAATCTGAATGGAGCGCAACAAAATACCCCAACCATACAGATTTAAAATATTTAAAACAACAAGTTAATAATATGGACACAGAGAAGCAAAGCTTACATAGTCTACAACAACAGCTTGAGCAATGGAAACAATTAAATAATCAACGCCAAACATATCATACTCAATTAATAGAGTGCGAGGAAGAATTTTCAATAGCTGAAGCAAAACAAGCTAAAGAAAGCTATCAAAATTCAAAGCGATCGCAAAAAGAAATCAACCAAAACATTCAACAAGAGCAACAGAAATTAAACCAAGCTAAGAAAACTAAAGAAAATACAGATCAAAATCTAGAGAATTATTCAAAGCGATCGCAAAATCTACAAATAGAACTAAAAGGAAAACAAACAAGCTACAGTGAAATCGAAGATAACTTACAAACTAAACTAAAAGAGTTGCCCGAACAATGGCAAAAAGAAGATTTCTTCAACAGCGATAAATTACAAGAATTACAACAAGAAACTAATGAACTGGCAAAATATGAAAATTTAGTACAACAATTAAATAATGCCCAACAATCTCTAGAAAATTCAATTGGACAAATTTCTAGCTATCAACAACAAATTGAACAATTACCTAAAGAAGCATATCGTTTGTTTCAAGAAATTGAAGTAGAACTTATAACCGCTAAAGCAGAAAGAGAAAAAAACGATCTTGAAAAAAGTGAAGCACAAAGACAATTAAATGAACTTGAAAAAACGCAAAAAGATCGGAAAAAATTAGAAGAAAATACTAAAGAAGCAGAACACAATAGAAATCTCTATAAAACCCTATCAGATTTACTAGGAAAAAAAGGAATTCAATTACATATCCTACGTAATGCCGAAAAAGCAATTATTGAAATCGCCAACGAAATTTTAGACAGCTTATCTAGAGGCAATATCCGTTTAGAATTACGAGGAGAAAACCAAGAAACAGACAAAGCCCTAGATTTAGTGGCATACAATCATGCTACTGGAAACCAACCCACTGCTGTAGCCTTAACCAGTGGTAGCCAAAGATTCCGTATAGCTGTCAGTTTAGCACTGGCGATCGGTCAATATGTCGGAAATAATACCAGAAAGATTGAATCGGTAATTATTGACGAAGGTTTTGGTAGCCTTGATAAAAACGGCAGAGATGACATGATTGAAGAACTTAACGAACTAACGCAAAGATTAAAACGAATCATTCTTGTTTCTCATCAAGAAGAATTTTTTAATGAATTTACTAATGGATATAAAATTAAATTAGTTGAGGGTTCATCGCAAGCTAGTTTACTCGCATCTGATTTTTAGATTGCGGAAACTGGAGTAGCAAAAGTCATCGAGAATTTTAGAGTCGCTCATTCTTGTAGTCGCAATTAGCGAAGCTGGCACGCAAAGCGTGATCGTGAAGTGCCAGGCTTCGCCTGATCGCTTATTGTTTGATTTTTTGATAAATTTCTTCAGGAATATCGCCAACTGTGATTCTGCATTTACAGTAAAATCAAGGAAAATAATCTAGTTAGGCTATAGTATTAAAACTTCCTAAGTCTTAGTTCACTTTTAGGTAAGATGTCAAGCTAAGATTATCAATAAGACTAATCCTAAATTTCCTGGGAGAATTTTATATTTTATGAGTTTTGTCGTTCAAACTTTAATTGCTTTTCTTAATATCTATTTTGTCTTACTAATAGTCCGTATCTTACTTTCCTGGTTTCAAACCGCAGAGTGGGCATACCAAATTATGGCTTTCTTAAGTCCAGTTACCGATCCCTATCTCAATATATTTCGCTCTTTTATCCCTCCTATTGGAGGGATAGATATATCAGCTATTCTGGCTATTTTTGCTCTTCAGATTGTCCAAGGTGCATTAGCAACTATACCAACTGTGGCAATGGGGTTCTAGTCATCTAGTCATCATAGTAAAAAGGACGTACTTTTTGAGCAAATCCAGAAGCCTTAAATTGCTTTAATACCAGGGGTGTAGGCTGATTAGCAGGAACACTAATCCTGATTTCAAAATCACTAACCCCTGGTGGTACTTCCAAAATTGTGCCTACTCGCCCACGATTTTCAAAAACATTGTCTCCATTAGCATCGTAAATGCGACCAAAGACATCCGCATCTACCACATTCTTACCAGATGTATTTTTAGCTTTTCCTTTCACAATAAAGCAATTAACGGGTCTCAAATCCCCACTGCCGACATTACCTTTGGCTATGTCCGCTGAACAAGCTTCATAAGAAAGATCGTACAATTTAACAGGTGTCAGAGCATTGGCTGCTGGGGTAACTACCCAACTAGTTAGCCAAAATAGACAAGAAACTAGAAATAAGACTATAGGTCGAAACTGCATAGGTAGCATATTATATTGATCTTGCTCAATCTTCAGCTTAACTTGAATTGACAGCAAAAAGAAATTGATGTGTGTCAATTAGATTGAGCTACTCAATTCCCAAGATTCTAACCTGCTTCCTCCTCATATTCAGGAGCTTTTTGCTTTTCTGGAATATTCACTGGGGGAGGAGTATAAGAATCTGATTTGATATCATCATCCCACATATCTTCTGGTGGTTCACTAGATTGATAATCATTATTATATTTATCTGAGTCTAGTTTGGCTTCGTATACTTTTTCTTCTGCTCTTATTTCACCCCAGTTATCCTCTTCATATTCTTCTTCGTAACGTATTGACTCTGCTTTTTGTTGTGGAGGAGGGGCAATTTCTGCTCTTTGCCATTCATCTTCATCCCAACGTTCTTCCATTACAGGGGTTCTTGTTTCTACTGGTGTAGAGACGGGAGGACGAACAGTTCCTGTACCTAATTGATTTTCTGCTTTGATAGTTTGAGGATAATAATCTTCATCTTCTCGTTCCCAAGGAGGACGACCAATTCCTAACCGCTCTAATAAACCGACGCTGATTTGCGTAATTCTTTCTTCTGAATTTTCAAATACAATCAGGCGATTTGGACCACTGCTGACTACTTCCTCGATCGACAGTTCGTAAGTACTAATTAATTGTTCGGGAATTTGAGGAATACCTAAAGAAGCAATAATCAAAGAATAGACTTTCCCATCGTCAATATTGAACTGAAAATCCCTGACTCTTCCTAAAGGCTCTCCCGCTTCGGTAATTACTTCACAGTTAACTAGTTTACTGTAAAGTTCTATATCAATATCCTCAATAACATCTTCGTCTTCTACCAGGATTACATCTCCAGTCTGGCAAATACGATCTAGATACATATATTTGGGTATTCCAGAAACTGAGAGAATGTTGTCTCGTAAACCCAAAGCTACTACTTCTCTTCGATCTACATCTACTAATACTTCTTTGACTACTCCCAATTTTTTACCACTGTTGCGAGCAATCACATCAGTATTAATAAATTCAGCACGTAAACGTATGTTTTCGGTTGTCATTTTGTTGTTCAGTTTAGGTAAAGCGTAAGCTTGCTCAAATTATAATAATTAATAAAAATTTGCTTTTTATTGTGACTACTAAGTCTTTTCTTTTTACAGATAATAACCCATGGATTGTCACTCATCTCCTGGAATCATTCTAACTAATACCTGAGCATTTGCTATATTTGATCTTTAATATGATATTCTAACATTTTCAGTTTTTCTTTTAAAAAAGAAGAAATGCACAAGGAAATAAGCAATAAGAAGTGTGATTGTTATTCATGTTCTCTAGATGGGTATATTAAAACTGTATCGGTCTAAGTTAGTCTTTGGAATATATGACTCATCTGTCCTCATCCACAACAGATAAGGAGAAGCAGCCACCTCTTGTCTTAGAAGAATTAGAATGGTTATTAGAAGAAGAATGTGATGGTTGCCTCCAAGTAGTCAGTAATTCAGTTATTTACTTTATTTATGTAGCTCAAGGCAAATTATTTTATGCTACTAACTCTTTAGCTCCGTTTGAGAGATTAGAACGTCATTTACGTCGCTTAAGTAATCAAAATAGTCAACTAACTAATGAAGTAATTAAGCAAGGGCGTTTAAAGTTCAGAAATGATTTAGAACAATATGCCCAAATCCCTTCAGATTATCAGAGTGTTATTTGGTTATTAGAAGCGCAATACATAAGCCAACAAGAAGCAGTAACTCTAATTAGAAGACTTACTAGAGAAGTATTTGAATCCTTATTAAATTTAACTGATATAGCTAACAAAAAATTTATCCAAAGAGAAAATTATGATTTAATAATACTTCTGAAATTAGACCCAACTGTTTTTTTGGGGCAATGCCAAAAACGAATACAAACTTGGATATTATCTACTCCAGAAATATCTTCTGCTTATCAACGTCTATATCTAGCCACACAAGTTACCAATAATCTAGCTAATTTAAATTCAGAACAAAACGAAACTATCTGTAAATTATTAAAAGGATTAAATTTTCGCCAAATTAGTGCCTTAATTGACAAAGATGAGTTAATTGTTGCCAAACTTTTGTACCCATCAATAGTTGATAAAACTATAATTCTTGGTCCTCCTAAATCGCCTTTCGATCAACTGCCACTGATACCAGTTGATAATTCTGGTGACAAAATTAAAGACTGGGAGATTGAAGAAAGCAAAATTTATTCTTATTGTGAGAAACCCACAGATTCTTTAGAAAAAAAATGGACAATAGCCTGTGTAGATCATCAGTTAGATACTCAGCAGCAACTAACTACCTTTTTAGAAAACACAGAGTTATTTTCTTTGATCATTATTCAAAAGTCTTTGAATGCTTTTGTTGAATTACTAGAAATTAACCCACAATTAATTTTTTTAAATATTGATTTACCTGATATTAATGGCTATGAACTATGTAGTCTGCTCAGAAGTCATCAAGAATTTAAAACTATTCCCATTATTATGTTGTCAAACCATCAGAGTTTAATTAATTTAACTAAGTCTAAACTGATGGGTGCAACCAATTATCTTGTCAAACCATTTACTAGATCAGAGCTATTTAATATAGTTTATAGATATTTAACCTAAACTATCTTTTTGATTTAAATCAATTATTTTTAGATACATTAGTTAAGACTTTAGGTAAAGACGATCGATCTAGAATGGGATAGTTATTTTCTTTGATTAATTGTTCCAGTTTTTTAATTCTTTGCTGGGAAGCGGGATGGCTAGAAAAGAAAGAAAGGCTATTATTTTCTTCTTGACTTAATCTGGTAAAAAAGTCCGTTGCGCCAGCTACATGCCCATAGGTTTTATTTAATAAAGTCAAACCAAAAGCATCAGCTTGTTTTTCTTGAGATTGAGAATATTGAGCATTGGCTATGGCTTCTATAGAATTACCTACTGGTATTTGAAAAATCCCTAAATCTCCCAGAAAAAAGCCCAGAGAAACTCTAATTAGTAAAGCATTTCCTAAACCTCTTAAATGATCTCGATGGGCAAAATGTCCTAATTCATGTCCCAAAACCATCATTAATTCGTTTTCTGATTTTACTTTTTCTATTAGTCCTTGATAGATAACAATTTTATCTCCTGGAAGAGCAAGAGCATTTACTGTTGATTCAGGAATATATAATACTTGATAATCTCTCTGAGAATGTTGTGGTGATGGTAAATTAGCTTCTAAGCGATCGAGTAACTGATTTAAGGTATTTTGCTGAGGAGATGGTTTTGCCTGCTGTTCATAAGTAGGAACAATTACTGTACCTAATTGCTGTTCTACTTCTAGAGGAATTATCATGATAATACCATTTAATAATAATTTAAACAGCCAGAAAAAAACTGCGATCGCGCCCAGAAACATGCCAATGACAAGTAGAAACTGACGATTACTTGGTGGGGCATTTTTGGGGTTAGAGGGGGAATGATAAGACATTAGAGGCTGATAGCTTACAATGTGCGACTTGATTTAAAGCTTTGAGCTACTTTATCCTAGCTGAAAGCTTGAGACTAATAGCTTATTTTCTTTCTTGAAAGCGAGCGCCCGCTAAAAAAATAATTTTAACAACTGCTAAAATCTCACTACAATTACTCACAAGAGCTATTTGGTGAGAGGAGAAGTAATGGCAATTCAACTACAACAAGCTTTAACTGTTGGTAAATATTTAGTTACTCAACGTTTGATGGGGCGCAAACGTTTTCCCCTTGTCTTGATGTTAGAACCTTTATTCCGTTGTAATCTGGCGTGTTCTGGCTGTGGCAAGATTCAGCACCCCACAGAAATTTTAAAACAAAACCTGACTCCAGAAGAATGTTTTGCAGCAGTAGAAGAATGTGGTGCGCCTGTGGTGTCTATTCCAGGGGGCGAACCTTTATTGCATCCGCAAATCGATGAAATTGTTGAGGGTTTAGTCGCCAGGAAAAAATTTGTTTACCTTTGTACCAATGGTTTATTGCTAGAGAAAAGTTTAGATAAATTTGAACCTTCCCCCTATCTGACTTTTAGTGTGCATTTAGATGGTTTAAGAGAACAACACGACAAATGTGTCGATCGTCAGGGTGTATTTGATAAAGCAGTAGCTGCGATTAAAGCTGCTAAACAGAAAGGCTTTCGGGTGACTACTAATACAACTGTATTTGACGGAGCCGATCCTCAAGAGATGCAAAAATTCTTTGATTTCTTAGAAAGTCTTAACCTCGATGGCATGATGATCTCTCCTGGTTATAGTTATGAATGGGCTCCAGATCAAGACAGTTTCTTAAAAAGGGAACAAACAAAAGCTTTATTCAAAGAAATCCTTTCTCCTTGGAAATCAGGGCAGAAAAACTGGAATTTTAACCATAACCCCTTATTTTTAGAGTTTTTGATCGGAGAGCAAGACTTTGATTGTACTCCTTGGGGCAGTCCTAGTTATAGTGTTTTAGGTTGGCAAAAACCTTGTTATCTTCTCAATGAAGGTTATTATTCCAGCTACCAAGAATTACTAGATAAAACTGACTGGAGTCAATATGGTAAAGCTAGTGGCAATCCTAAATGTGCTGACTGTATGGTACATTGTGGTTATGAGCCTACTGCAGCAACCGAAGCAATGCAACCAGAAAATATGGGTAAAGCGATCGCTAGTTTATTTGGATAGATAGAGAATCATATCAACAATTTCTGCCAATAATCAGAATAAAGATAAGCTTATTCCTACTCCAAGAAATAAAGCATATAATCTTGATAGGATTATTAAAAGGTAAGAAAAGATGACTAATAACAGACATCTTACTTTACTCAAACATGATGTTAAAGCATGGAATTATTGGCGACAAGAAAATAGCGCAATCGAGTTGGATTTCAGTGAAGCAAATCTGAGTAATTTAAATTTAAGTGGTGTCAATCTAAGCAGAGTAAATTTAAGTAGAGTAGATTTAAGTGGAACTAATCTTAAGTGTGCCGATCTCAAGGAAGCTAATCTTCATAAAGCTTGTTTAGCTAATGCCAATCTTAGCGGTTCAGATTTGAGTGGAGTTGAACTAACAGAAGCTAATTTAACTAGAGCAGATATTAGTTATGCTAATCTAGAAAATGCTAATCTAACTAACGTAAACGCATTAGTAACTAACTTTAAAAATTCCATTTTGACGGGAGCTTGTTTAGAAAACTGGCAGATTGATAGTAATACTAATTTAGAATCATTAGTTTGCGATTATTTTTATGGAAAACAGCAAAAACAGCTACGTTATCCCCAAAATGAATACCAAAACTTTGCACCAGGAGAATATTATAGGTTTATTAGGAATAATTTTAATGCTCTAGATGCCATCGTTGCTTCTAATAATAATTTAAAAGAAAATAATCAGCAAATATTAGCTCAAAATAATAATATACTTGAACCTGGTGAAGACAACTGGCGAGAAGAAGCAGAAAATTTAGAGGAAAACTTGATTGATGCTAATAATTCTGCTCCTGAGAAAAAAAACCAAAGTAAGTCAATTATTCATGTATCTCTAGCTCTAGCATTTGGAATAATAGTAGTAGGTATTTCTCTAGGGCAATTATTTAACAAAACATCTACTTCTTCTGATAGCTTCATCACCTGCGATCCGAGCTTATTAAGACAAGCCAAAGATGCTATTTTTATTCGCGATGAAGAAAAATTAAAAAATTTAATGAAACAATTAAAAGAATTTAATAGCCCTTTAGGTGGTTTTGCTGATGAACAATGTCGGCAAACTTTATATGACCTTAAATACACCTATGCAATCGAGATCAAAGCTACTAAAGAGAATAATTTAATGGGAGCAGTAGAAATACTTTGTGAGTTGCCCGAACAATATTATCAACAGAGCAACTATAGACCTTGGTTTACCCGTTGGATTAACACTTATTCCAACACAAATTTTCCTCAACAGCTAGAAGAATATGTAGAAAATAATGGTTGTCCAGCAGCGACTTATCTCAATCCAAAGCAACTATAAATCAATCATTTTATAGCTGAAAAAAACCATCACTTCCCTTTTGTTCGTCATTAGGGGATACCCTAATCCCTTTTCTGCCTATCTCAATATACTTTAGTATTGTAAATTGCCACTTACGCTTATCAGGGGATAAATCTTTATTAACAAAATTTAAATTAATTATTTCTGAAATGTCAACATTCTTATCTGTAGGAAAATATTGCTGAGGGGAAAGATGATCGAGGTAATAATTGGGATTGAGATGATACAGTACTATACCAATTAAAATCCAGATAATCCAACTGAAAACCCCAATAAAAGTGCAAATTATTAGCCAGCCGATAAACTGATTAAAAGTTTGGTGAATCCAGTGATATTGATAAGAAAATTCTGGAGAAGAAGGACTAGCAAAAATACCTACAGCGATCGTACCCCACAAACCACAAAATAAATGAACGGGAATAGCACCTACGGGATCATCAGTTTTGGTTATTTGCAAGATATATTCACCAATAAGGATGACAATTCCAGCAATAGCACCAATGAGAAAAGCATCTCCAATATCAACGAAAGCTGATGAGGCAGTAATAGCAACTAAACCACCTAAAATCCCATTAATAATCGATAGTAAATTCGGCTTAGCAAATAATCCACTCCAACACAGTACTGCTAATCCACCTGTTGCTGCCGACATCATAGTTGTCACAATGATGTGAGGTACATTTTCTAGTTGTTGTGCCGAACCTCCATTAAATCCAAACCAACCTAACCAAAGAATCATACAGCCCAAAGTCGATAGACTAAGATTATAGTTAGCAAAACTAGAGCCGTTTTTAGAAGTATAGAGTCCTGAACGAGGACCTAATAATCTAGCTCCCACTAAAGCTGCCATGCCCCCTACAGAATGAATTACTGTAGAACCAGCAAAATCATGAAAATTGAAAAAGGGTTTTCTTAGCCAACCATTAATACCCCAAACCCAGTGTCCTGCTAAGGGATATAAAATACCAACAAAAATAAGACTGAAAAAAATAAACGCTATAAATTTAATTCTTTCTGCTACTGCGCCAGAAATTATCGTAGCAGCAGTTCCTGCAAATACTAATTGCCAAAAAAATAAAGCAGCAAAAGAATGGTTTGACCAATTTTGTTGTAGATTAGTAAATTCCCAAGGAAAAGCCAAAGGATTGTCTGGAGTTGGATAGGTTATATGGGTGAAAAAACCCTTTAAAGCAATAAAACCATTGTCGCTATTACTAAACATCAACCCAAAACCGAAAAACCAAAAAGCTAAGGCTGATACGCAAAAAACCAGCAAATTTTTAGCTAAGATATTAACTGCATTATGACGGCGACAAGAGCCAGCCTCTAGCATGGCAAAACCTGCATTCATGAAAAATACCATACCTGCAGAAATTAACATCCACAGATTATTAAGATAAAACTCGGTATTAATACTGTTATTTTGTGCCTTAACTCGATCGAGCAAAATTATCCAAATTGTAGTTGCTAAAGATAAGACATAGAACCAGTATCTCGATGAACAAATTTTAAACATCTAACTTCTATAACTTACAATAATCTATGCTTCCTTCTGATCTATTAATGTATCGCTATAACGGCAATACCTTAATTCCGAAAAAATTAACAATTGACACCAGATCGATCGCTTTAGCTGCCGAGGGAATTAGTTGTTTTGAAGAGAATGTGGGCAAAACCCAGGGAGAATTAAATCAAAAGTTAGCCCAATTAGAAGGCGATAGTCCTGATTACCGCGTTAAAAGAGGACTTGCTCATATATTACGGAATACTTTCTCTACTTTTGAAATCATTAGTCCCCTTGAACCTCAAACTTTACGGCAGAAAGTATTTGCTGAGGCAGCGAAAAAACACACAATTCCCCTTCATCGTAGCCAAAATTTAGAGACTGTTGCCCATCATCTTACTACTGAATTAAATCGCCAAGTATCCCCCGAAGAAGTAGAAAAAGGACTCTATGCTGACTTGCAAGAAAACCGCATCTTAACTCAGTTCGATCCTCCTGTGGATGAAGCCTTAGTTCATCGTTACAATCTTGCTCAGGTTCAAGGTATTTTTTACCGTGCTAGTAATGTTATCATCAATGCCCATCGTAATGATCCAGGAGAATATAAATTACTCTTTCGCTATCTCAAATTATTCCAATTAATGGCATATATTGAAGGAGATGCAGATACAGGGTTTACCATTACCATAGATGGCCCTACTAGTTTATTTAAACCCAGTACTCGTTATGGTTTAGCTTTAGCCAAAATGTTACCAGCATTGTTACACGTTAGTAAGTGGAGTTTACAAGCTAAACTGCAAAATCGCGATCCTTACTCTGGGGGTATAAAGACTGGTAGTTTTAGTCTTAGTAGCGATCGATGTAGCTTGGTTACTCACTATCCTCCTGGGAAACCTTACGATAGTATGTTAGAGGCTTCTTTCGCCAAAAGTTGGGTCAAAACTAAAACCAAATGGCGATTAGAAAGAGAAGTGGATTTAGTCCCTCTTCCTGGTAGTGTCATGATCCCCGATTTCCGCTTGGTTCATCCTGATGGCAGAGATTTTTTACTAGAAATTGTTGGCTACTGGCGACCAGAATATCTCAAAAAAAAGTTTTATCAAGTTCGTAACGCTGATGCAGACAATCTAATTTTAGCTGTATCGGAAAGGCTCAATTTAGAAAAAGCTGGAGTTAAGTTTACTGATTTACCTAATCGAGTAATCTGGTTCAAGAATAAACTATCTCCTAAAGCTGTATTGGAAGTATTGGGGGAGTAGTTAGTAATTAGTAGTTAGTTTCTGAACTTCTGAACTCCTGAACTCCTGAACTCCTGAACTCCTGAACTCCTGACTCCTGATTTCTATTTTCAAGCTAATTCTAAAAGACTCAAGCTGAATACCTGAGCCTTATTTATTTTGATATGAAAGGCAAATACTTAGATCGAGCTAAGAGCTAACAGCTAAGAGCTAATAGCTAAAATAAACTAATAGCTCTTAGAAAAACGATTACTTCGGCGATTATCGCCAGAATTATTGCTATTTTCGCGAGGTTTAGCTTTATTTACTCGCAATACTCTTCCCATCCACTCAGCACCGTCTAAAGTCTCAATGGCAGTTTCTTCTTCGGTTTCGCTTGACATTTCTACGAAGCCAAAACCACGAATCCTTCCTGTTTCCCGATCTAATGGCAAATAAACTCTTTTAACAGTTCCATATTCAGCAAAAACATTAGAGAGGTCTTCTTTACTAACCTCATAGGGTATATTACCCACATAGATTGACATAACTTGTCTCCTAAATCAGCCATAGTTTGAGATAAATAGTGCGGAGACAACCCTGTCAATCTTGTTAATCCTGAAAGCAAAATCCACATCAACATATTTAAACAAATGCTGCACCGACTAAAATCTCTTTTTTTAGTAGACTATCACAGCATTAAGCTAACAAATAATGCCAAGATAGAAGACAATGTTAAAAAATGCAAATTCTCTCAGGAGATTACAACTTAGTTGTTAAAAATTAAAGCAAAAATTTTAGTTAACTAGATAACAAAACACAACTATTACGCTAAGCGGGGGAGGTTTATGACTGCCAATGGAGTTAAACATAATGAACTACGTCAGCTAGTTCGTACCCAATTAGAACTATTACTAAATCAGGGAAATTTAGAGGGAGCAAAAGCTCTTTTAGTTCCTGTACAACCCGTGGATATTGCAGAAGCGATCGAAGGGTTGCCAGAATCAATGCAAGTAATTGCTTTTCGTCTACTCTCTAAGGCGGAGGCGATCGAAGTTTATGAACACTTGGATTCTACTATTCAGCAAGCCTTAATTCAAGAATTTAAACGTCAGGAAGTACTGGATATTGTCGATAAGATGTCTCCTGACGATCGCGCTAAATTGTTTGATGAACTACCAGCTAAAATAGTTCGTCGTCTCTTAGCACAACTTAGCCCAGGAGAACGTCAGGCTACCGCATTACTATTGGGCTACGAAGAGGATACGGCAGGGCGAATTATGACCCCCGAGTATATCTCTTTAAAAGAGACTTTAACTGTAAGTCAAACCCTAGAAAAAATTCGTAGTTTAGCGAATGCTTCTGAAATTATCTATTATTTATATGTTATCGATGCTTCTCGTCATCTTAAGGGGATCGTCTCTCTCCGAGATTTAGTTATTTCTTCTCCTGATACACCCCTAAGTGAGATTATGACTCGTGATGTGGTATCAGTGCATACAGACACCGATCAAGAAGAGGTAGCTCGTACTATTCAACGCTATGATTTACTAGCCATACCGATCGTCGATCGAGAAGCTCGTCTGGTAGGAGTAGTTACTGTAGATGATGTTATTGATATCTTAGAACAAGAAGCTACAGAAGATATTTATGCTTTAGGGGGGGTACAGTCTGATGGTGATAATTATTTCCAAACTAATTTAATTACCGTTGCCCGCAGAAGAGTGGTTTGGTTATTCGTCTTATTATTAACAAATACAGTTACTGGTACTATTATTCGTTCTCAAGAAAATCTTTTACAGCAAGTAGTTACCCTAGCAGCCTTTATTCCTCTCTTAACAGGTACAGGGGGTAACGTGGGAGCGCAATCTTCTACAGTGGTTATTCGGGGCTTAAACACTGAAGAAATTACTGATATGGGTCCTGGAAAAGTAGTTTTCCGTGAAGCTTTAGCAGGAATACTTTTAGGTACTATCTTAGGTGTTATGGCAACAGTTTGGGCTTATTGGTTACAAGGAAATTTATTTGTGGCTATATCTGTGGGTATTAGTTTAATCGCGATCGCTCTTCTTGCTTCTGTAGCTGGCTCTGCATTACCTTTTCTGTTTCGCTCTTTAGGACTCGATCCTGCTTTAATGTCTGCTCCTTTTATTACTACTGTTGTCGATGTTGTAGGAGTCTTAATTTATTTCAATATCGCCAAACTAATTTTAGATTTGTAATAAATTCTGGTTGCAAGCTTGTTTCTATAATTTGATTAGACCTCTTGCAAAAATAAATTTAAAATCAAAACTAATAGCTTCTGCCTTCTGCCCTCTGCCTCCTGCCTACACTCAACCAGGATTTTGGAGACTTATGCAAGAGGTC
>JAAUYI010053171.1_pt1 | contig 18168 bp, 14 predicted proteins | sample 7278041 | NCBI WGS metagenome assembly JAAUYI01 (sample SAMN14350216, study PRJNA611818) | marine sediment metagenome | isolation source: surface marine sediment (0.6m) | place: French Polynesia: Moorea | collected 2018-08
GGGTTACTCTGCTCAAAGCCGCTGTTGCGTCTACATGCTACCCCTCCGGGGAAGCAAGCTACAACCCAACAACCGCAACCGATTGCGTTGGGTGGAGGGGCTACGAAATTTGGGATGCTCCCCGAAATTTCAACACTTCCAAGACTTTTGTCAGTCAACCAGGTGTGAACCCTGACAGTACGGCACCAGCTATTTGGTGCGTTAACCTTTGGCATAATGTACCCTGGGTATATTTCAAAAATCTAAATATGAGTCCTATAGACTTTAATACAGCCAACGGTCTAGTATACTTGCAACAATTGGCGATTCAGCAAAAACAAACTTACTAAAGGAGGAAGTACTCTAACTCATTGTTAAGAAGAACCATTCCTGATCAGTAATTTGAATATCGACCTTTATGCTATTTCATGCCTAGGTCATTTAGGAGTTACAAAAAGTGAAAATAGAATTACACTAATTTAAATTATAGATTGTTTCCTTTTATGAAACATAGGTCATTTATGTAAATAATGTAATGCATGTGTAAGGTAAAAATGGCAATAACATCGGAGTATAGTTACGCGCTAGTCTGAACAGTAAATCTGGTTATAGATTTGTATATTATTCTCAAAAAAGTATATCTTAAGCATTTTTAGTAAACTGGGTTTTTCAGTTTTACACTTATAAAGTGTCAATCCCTGGAGTTAATGATGAATAAAATTCGTGTGGTTCTCATCGAAGATCACGATCTTACCCGCGTCGGTATTCGCACAGCACTACAACAAAAGGAAGAAATTGAAGTTGTAGGGGAAGCTGCTAATGCTGCTGAAGGTTTAAAAATCTTAAAAACTCTACAACCCGATATTGCGATCGTCGATATTGGTTTACCTGATAAGGATGGTATTGAACTTACAGGGGAAATCAAATCAGCTGATGGCGATCACTTGAAAACAAAGGTGTTGATTTTAACTCTGCGGGATAACAAAGAAGCCGTACTTGCTGCTTTTGCTGCTGGGGCAGATTCCTACTGTATGAAGGATATCCGATTTGATAATTTGTTGGAAGCCCTGCGCGTTACCTATAATGGCAACTCTTGGATAGATCCAGCAATTGCACGCATTGTCTTGCAACAAGCGCAACAAAACCCACCAAAGCTGGAAGTAACTCCAACACAGACAAAAACCTCCGTCCATAAGCAAAAAAAAGCTGAAAATGAGCAAACAATTGATCCTTACACCCTGACAGATAGAGAGTTAGAAGTGTTACAGTTGATCGTTGAGGGTTGTAGCAATGCTGTGATTGCTGAGCGACTTTACATTACAGTTGGCACTGTTAAAACCCATGTCCGAAATATCTTGAACAAGCTATGCGCTGACGATCGCACTCAAGCAGCTGTCCGCGCCTTGCGTTCTGGATTAGTAGGATAGGCTAATTTCAGGGTCTAGCGGAATCTAATGAAATAAAAGTAATATTTATAACATAAAGACATGTTTTCAAATTGGGTTCTGTGGAGGCTGCTGTGGCTTTTTTTTATAACTCTTTTTTTGTCAAGTTATTATCAGCTCAGCATTAGCATATCTCGCCCTTGTAAATAGCTCAAAAGTAAAATCAAAGTATGACAAGGACGCAAGCAGGCAAACTGAAACTAATGGTGGTAGATGATGAGTTAGAAAACTTAGAATTACTCTACCGCACTTTTAGGCGAGATTTTCAAGTCTATAAAGCACACGATCCTCGTCTTGCCTTGGATATCTTAGAAAAACAAGGGGAGATGGCGGTGATTATCTCGGATCAAAGAATGCCACAGATGCATGGTACGGATTTTCTCAAGCTGACGGTAGAGCGTTTCCCTGATACGATGCGCATTCTGCTCACAGGCTTTACTGATGTCGGAGATTTGGTAGAGGCAATTAATTCAGGTCAAGTATTTAAGTATATTACTAAACCCTGGAAACCGGATGCATTAAAGGTAATAGTCAATCAAGCAGCGGATACATATCGCTTAGTCAAAAGACGTACTTGGGAACTAAGTCGTTCCTTACGACGAGAATCTTTGTTTAATGAGGTAACCACAGCAATTCGGGAATCTCTAGACTATAGAAGTATGCTGCAAAAGATTGTTGCCACCATTGGCAAGAGTTTTGCAGCCAGCTGTTGCTTACTCAGACCAATTGAAGGCGATCGCCTCACATCAGACGAGTTTTCATATCACGATTCGAGTTTACCAAGGGACAGTTGTAGCTTTGAGAGTAATTCTATAATTGAAGAAGTACTAGCCACTGGAGATTACCAGCTTAGGCAATATACCTATGAAGGTCAGCCATGTCAACAACTGGTGGTACCACTTACCTACCAACAAAACTTGCTTGCTGTTCTTTCCTTGTATCAGTTGAAAAAGGATGCTGCACAGCAGTCGCTAGGGGAACAGCCTTGGAATGAAGAAGACATTGACTTGATTAAAGGCGTCGCCGAACAAGCGGCTTTAGCTCTTTCTCAGGCAAAACTTTATCAAAGTCTACAAGAAAAACAACAGCAAATCCAGTTGGAGTTGGAAGTAGCCCGCCAAATTCAACATAACCTACTACGTCAAAACTTACCCCAAGTTAAGGGCACAAGATTACAAGCCTGCTGTTACCCAGCCCGTGAAGTTGGAGGAGATTTTTTTGAGGTTTTTGTCCATTCCCAGGGTGACCTATGGTTGGCGGTAGGTGATGTTTCCGGTAAAGGTGTACCAGCGGCTTTGTTTATGGCTAGTGCTATTTCGGTATTACGCCGGGAATTGTCTGTAGAAAATCCCCCTGAACCAAATCTAGTTCTGCAAAATCTCAACCATGGTTTGGGTGATGACTTAATTAGCAACAATTACTTCATTACCATGATTTTAGCCCGTTACACTCCCACATCTAGGGAATTAGTCTATGCTAATGCTGGTCATATCTATCCCTTGATTTGGTCACGTCAAGTAACGGCAACCAATACAGCCAATTACCTGAAAGTACGAGGCATCCCCTTGGGTATTTTACCAAAGTGGCAGGCACAGTCCGGTCGTTTAGTTCTATCTCCTGGAGATGCTTTACTACTAGCTAGTGATGGAATTACAGAAGCTAAATTTCCCAAGAAAACCTTAACTGCTGCTGTTGCTGGTGCAGCAACTAGTCCACAGTCAAATAGCAATCCCATGTTGAATCAAGATGGACTTTGGGAACTATTACAAGAGCAGTCACAACCACTGTGTGTAGAGAATTTACTAGCTTGCATCCAGGAACACAATCACGTCCAAGAAGATGACCAAACTATACTCTCCCTGGAGGTTTTGTAATTTATGAAAACAGAACTGAACGTACCAAGTGACCTGAAATTTTTAAATATTGTAGAAGACTGGTTACTAGGAACCTTAAAAGCAGAGTTGGGAGAAACTGTTGATTGGTCTAAGCAATCCAGTCGTTTGCGACTCGCTTTGGTAGAAGCATACTCCAATGTAGTCCGTCATGCCCACAGAGAACAGAGTAGTTTGCCAATTCTGGTTCGCTTAGAATTAAAAGATCGCGATATTGCTCTAGAAATTTGGGATCGTGGCGAAGGCTATGATATCTCTAAATACATGGCTCCCAATCCTGATGACTGTCAAGAAGGAGGTTACGGTTGGCTGATTATGAACCGTCTGATGGATAAAGTAGAGTACCAATTACAGGTTAATGGTGGTAACTGTCTCAAATTAGAAACTACCTTATCTTAGCTGGGAAATAAGGCTTGGGTGTTGACTGTCAGGGCTAGAAAACACCATAGACACTGCTATGGTGGTTGTTACAGCGTATTTCATTTGATTGAGGTACACCCGTAGCGGGCAGGATGCCCGCACCACAAGAGTTTTATTATTTATGTTTGTACCTCATTTACCTGCAATATGCTGTAAGAAAAAAATGTTTGTAACCATTGAAGTAGGGGCAGGGTAACCCCGCTCCTAGCCAAACATGTGTCTTATTATTCTTTGAAATCGGTATTGCAAAGTTGAACTCAATCTATTCTGGTAACCAGGCTGAGCCTGGTTACCAGGTTTTGCAGGCTCTGCCTCCTAGTGATTTTTGTTACTGGGCTGCTGAACAGGGGAAAAGCAATGCCCTTCCCTATTATATTTCAGGCTATATATTAAGAAATGTTAATTAAAATTATAAGTTGAACTCAATCTATTCTGGTAACCAGGCTGAGCCTGGTTACCAGGTTTTGCAGGCTCTGCCTCCTAGTGATTTTTGTTACTGGGCTGCTGAACAGGGAAAAAGCAATGCCCTTCCCCTATTATATTTCAGGCTATATATTGAGAAATGTTAATTAAAATTATAAGTTTTGCTAAATTTATTTGATTTATATCAGTAATTGATAAGAGAATGAAATAGTAACTGCTCCCCCTGGTAATTTGACTAGTACCTTGAGTACCTTGGGGCACAGAGGAATTAATCCAAAGTCATTGACCGAAAATGATTACCTAACAGTGGAGTGATGATTATGACAATGGGAATTTCGTTTTGTTTATCACCACGATATCGCCTTGATGATGAATGTCCCTGGCTAGAGGGAATCGATCCAAGTCGTAATTACTGGATTAAAGTTAATGGAGACCGGAATTTCACGGTAGCTATTGGGGGACTAATGGTGTTCTGCTTGAATGAGTTTAAGCAATTCATCCGCCAATTTCGTTCCTTACAACCAGGGGAACACATGGCTTTGCCCAGAATTGCTGATACTTGTACTATCCATTGTGTCAGTCCCAATTGTTATGCCCTAGAAGCCCAAATCAATAATGCTCCTGTTTGGCACTTATTTGAACAAGAAACTTTAGATAGTCTATTAATGACTGCACATCCAGATTGGAAATGTGCCCCATCTGATGTGGAGTTGGGAAGAAAATTTCTGTTGCGTTCCTTTGAGCAAACAGCAGTTACCAAGAATTAATCAAGAATTAATATTTACCTTCTTAACTTCAGTAATTCTTCGGGAGAGGCTAAGAGTTTAATCTCAACAGAAGTGATTTCTTGCTTTTGGTTGAGGATAAATAGCCAAGCAACATTAACACTACACCAAGAAGTTTGGGCTTTACCAGTCACCTGAATTTGAATTTGGTCATCCTCCAAAGTCTCGCTAGTTCCTTTGTAGGGGTATGCTTTTAAGCCTTGAGCTTCTTGGTTCAGATAAGCAGCGATGGCATCCTGTCCCACAATATCAGATTCAAAAGGGGGATACATAACACCATCGGTAGAAAATAAAGCTGCGGTTTCGTCAAATTCCCCTGCATTTAAGGTGTCAAAGTAATGCAGTATATTTGCTTGTGCCACTCCTTGAATAATGCCAACATTTTCCTGTGTTGGGGTTTTAGATTTGGCAACTGTCATAAGGATTTCCTGAATAACTTTAGTTTTAAAATCAGTACATTAGTTAAAAAATTTGCCTAAAGTCTGAGAAACCGGGTTTATTTGCCTAAAAAACCATAATTTTCTTACTTAATAGCGAATAAACCCGGTTTCTGACATGGTATTTCAGTGGAAAGGTAAATAGGGTTATAAATTAACCCCTTAGATTGACATTGTTCCCTGTTCCCTCTCTTGAAAAGTTGCTCATGGGGGAAACCCCCAAGACCGCACTTTTCGCTATTCCCTATTCCCTATTTCCTGTATTATTTAAGAATAAAAGAGATAACTCCAGACAATTTAAACTGCCTGGGAGTTAGTGACATTGAGGTTGAGAAAATTGAGCGGGTTGTAGTTAGGCTAGGGGATCAACACCCATATCAACTACTGCATTACGCAAAACAGTAATTTGTTGACCAAAATCAAGTTCTGTAATTGTTGCTAGGACTTGGGAAGCATCACGAGAGATTTGGTAACCAACTGGTACAGGAATTACAATTCCTTTACTCATCAATTCAGCTAATTCGTACCAGAAAGCTAATTTAGTATTGGCGCTTAAGACTCCGTAGGAGCGACAAATCTGAGTATTCTTTTTGGCAGCCAGGTCACGCATTGCCTGTAACTGCTCTTCTTGAGACATTTGCTTAATTTGGTTTAGCAGTCCTTCAGCTAACTGCAAACGCGCTGCACCAGGAGCTGCGGGAGTGATGGATTTTCCCATCTCTGTATAGGCAAACCACAGCAAACCTAACTGATCATCTATATTGAGGCGCTTGAAAGCTTCGGTAGCAATGGTTACACCATTAATATTTTGAGTGGTGTAGTTTAAATTGTTGCCAAAACGGTTCTGGAGTGAATCAGTAGTAAAAGCCATAATAATTGTACCACAGTTTATTCTTGAGTACGCTGGGAATTACTGAGAGACTTGTTTTATCCCTCACGTTTACATTCTGCATCATTTCTTTACAAAACGCAAATAAAGTTTACAAATAGTTGTAGTAAGAAAACTAAAACCCAGGTATTGACTGTATGAGGTATAATATTGAAGCCTGGGATTAGGCAAAATCAAGAATAAATAAATGAATAAAATTGCCGCCGTTAGCAGCAATCAGGTTAAAGAAAAAGCTTTAGAATTGGGATTTCATAAGGTAGGGATTGCTGGTGTAGATGGGGTAGATCAAGAAGCAGCAAGCCGGTTACAGGGATGGATATCCTTGGGTTACCAGGCTGATATGGAGTGGATGACTTCCCCCAAGCGTCAGGATATTAGCCTGGTGATGAGGGAAGTGCGATCGCTAATTTGTGTAGCTTTGAATTACTACACACCCCACCAACGTCCTCAAGGTAAGGAATATGGCAAAATTTCCCGTTATGCTTGGGGACGGGATTATCACAAAGTTATGGATAAGAAACTGAAAGCACTTGCCAATTGGCTACAAGGACTTGGCGAAGGCATTCAGGGACGTTACTATGCAGATACAGGACCTGTACAAGATAAAGTTTGGGCACAGAAAGCTGGAATTGGTTGGATTGCCAAAAATGGGAATGTGATTACCCGGGAATATGGTTCTTGGGTATTTTTGGGAGAAGTGTTAACTAATTTGGAGTTGAGTGCGGATAAACCCCATACGGAACATTGCGGTACTTGTACTCGCTGTATCGAAGCTTGTCCTACGGATGCAATTACTCAGCCGTTTGTAGTGGATGCCAATCGTTGTATTGCTTACCATACGATTGAAAATCGAGATGAAAAATTACCCGAAAATATTGCACCTCATTTACAAGGTTGGGTGGCTGGTTGCGATATTTGTCAAGATGTTTGTCCTTGGAATCAACGTTTTGCTAAAGAGACGGATGTGTTAGAATTTCAACCCTATCCTGGGAATCTGGCACCCAAACTCATAGATTTGGCGCAAATTTCTCATCAAGAATGGGATAGACAATTTCCGGCATCGGCATTACGGCGAATTAAACCAGAAATGTTACGACGAAATGCCCGTAGTAACCTTGATACTTTCCCATCTGAAGCATGAATCAGAAAGTAGTTATTTTTGATTTTGATGGCACTATTGCCGATACATTAGATGCCCTTGTTTCTATTGCCAATAACATGGCTACGGATTTTGGTTATACACCGATTACAAAGGAAGAACTTGCACTTTTAAGGAATTTAAATTCTAGGGAAATTATTAAATATTCTGGCATTCCAATGTTTAAAATTCCTTTTTTTATCAAAAAAGTTAAATCAGAATTAAAAGCAAAAATAAGATATTTAGAGCCAATTTCAGGGATAAAAGAAGCTTTAATAGAACTCAGGAATGATGGTAGGAAGTTAGGAATTATAACGTCAAATTCTAAAGAGAATGTGACAGAATTTCTCAAAAATAATGAACTAGATCCAATTTTTGATTTTATCCATTCCGGTGTGACTATTTTTGGGAAAACAAGCATTATCAATAATTTTTTAAGACAAAACCAAATTCCACCCCAAACAGTAATTTATGTGGGGGATGAAACCAGGGATATAGAAGCTTCTAAAAAAGCTAAGATTAAAGTGATTGCTGTTGGGTGGGGATTTAATTCTCCGGAAGTATTAGCTAAGCAAAATCCAGATTTTTTGATTCAACATCCCAGTGAATTGTTAGATATAATCACAAGTTATTAACTAACTATTTCTACGTTTCTATATTCTTTCTCGCCAGATATCTTTTTTATTAGAGGTCATTTATAAAGTAAATCTTAAGTAGCCTCTCCTGCGGTTTTAGAGACCATTTATAAAGTCAATATTAAGTCTATGGGTGTAGTTAGAAACCCGGTTTCTTAGAGGATGTTTGAAAAGTATTGTTATTAACGTTAAAACCTCCCAAACCTAACCCCCCTTTCCCCCCCTTCCCGCGTCGGGAAGAGGTGTGGGGGGTTAGGTTTTTCGTTAACTTTTCCACATAACGTGAAAAGTCGGGGATGTAAAAAAGCGCAACTGATCAAAATTAATGTGTTCGAGTACTACTGTCATTCATCTGATGTGGAAAAGTCAGATTGAATTTATTGTGAATATCAGGACAAACATGCCATCATATCGTCCTTACAGCATACATTCCCTACTCTCAATTATCACAATCGGTTTTTACTGTTTTTCAGCTATAAACAAAGCTATTTTATATACCTAAAATCAGTGAATTAGCTGAACCTCTTATCCAGAAGTAACTACCTGACTAAGTTCTTCTGGTGTCAAATACGAATGTATAACCTCACCATCCAAAAACCAGACAATACGCTGGGTGTGACGGGCAACTTCGATTTCGTGGGTTACCATGACTACAGTCATACCACTAGCATTAAGTTCCCCAAAGATTTCCAAGACTTCTTGGGTAGTGTGGGAGTCCAAGGCACCAGTGGGTTCGTCAGCTAAGAGTAAAAGCGGATGGTTGACAATTGCACGGGCGATCGCCACCCGTTGTTGCTGTCCCCCAGAAAGTTGGGTAGGTTTGTTATTGAGGCGATTCCCTAAACCAACTTTCTTTAAGGCTTCTGCTGCCTTTTCATGGCGTTCATGTGCCTTTACCCCAGCATATACCATGGGTAGCATGACATTTTCTAGTGCTGTAAGTTGGGATAAAAGGTGAAATTGCTGGAAAACAAACCCTATCTTACGATTGCGAATATGGGCTAATTGTGCATCATCCATCTGTGCCACATCGACGTTATCCAGATAATAATTTCCAGAAGTCGGTCGATCCAAACAGCCAATAATATTCATCGCTGTAGACTTACCAGATCCAGATGGTCCCATGATGGAACAGTATTCGCCCTGTTCTACAATCAAGTTAACATCGTTGAGGGCGTGTACCTGTGTTTCGCCACTACCATAGATTTTAAAGATATGTTCTAGACGGATAATTGCTGGTTTGGGTAGGGAACCAGGAATATTTGAGTCTGCATTTGTAATAGTATTTGCCATAGTTTTATTAACAGGTTATTTATCAAGTAAACCTTACTCCCCTCCCGCTAGAAGATTACCGAATTGAGTCAGACCCATTCATAGGGGGAAGAGGGGGAGAAATTTTTATCGGTAATCTTAGAACCAGAAGGGAGTAAGAGGATGTTTGAAAAGTATTGTTATTAACACAAAATCTCCCAAACCTAACCCCCCTTCCCTACAAGGATATCAATGGCGAATCAGGGGTATCGCCCCTCACATAATGATTTTTCGCCATCCCACCAGATGTAGAGACGTAAAATTTTACGTCTCTACCAACCAATTTGTGGGTAAATGTAGACGCGCTATGCACGGCTTTGAGTAGAGTGGGGTCTCGCACCCAATTCGCCAGCAGCATCCTACAAGGGAATAGGTATTTCAAAGCCTCTGGACTACTAGGAGAGAGGTTTACCCACAGAGGTTTTAAGTAATCTTTTAGACTTTCCAAACATCCTCTAAGACATAACAAAGCTGGTTTTTTTTGAGACTGACTACAATAATATTCTATACTTCACCTAGAAATACCCAGTTTCTCACTACGCCCATAGACTTAATATTTACTTTATCAATCATCTTTAAGCTCGACTTTGTCCAAACTTAAGAACTTGGTTCTCAAATGCAGGGCAAAACTCTAGCTTTTTGGCAAAACATTTTTCAAGCCTCACAGATTGATGGTGACATTCAAAAATTAAAACTCTCGTCCCACAAAGGTTTCAGCGTTAGTATTTGCGTTGCTAAAAAATGGATAAAGTCGAGTTAAGAGCGTGTTTATAAATAAAAGATAAAGACCAAAGAAACTGGGTTTCTGGACACTCACGAGAGTTCTATATTTCTTTTATAAACTATTTGAGGAATGAGCAAATATTTATTCCAGCGTCTACTAGTTTCTATTCCCACCCTGATTGCCATTAGTATTGTTATTTTTACTATTCTGGCATTGGCACCAGGAGATCCCATGGGGGAATTTGCCCTCAATCCTGCAATTACGGCACAAGTGCGGGAAAATATCAGAAGGTCATTGGGATTAGATCAACCCATCTATATCCGTTATTTCAAGTGGGTAACAGCCTTTGTCAGTGGAGATATGGGTTACTCCTTTACTAGCCGTAGTCCCGTGAGTACGCTGATTTTACAACGCCTACCGACAACGTTATGGGTGGTTGGTTCTGCTTATATTCTTGGTTCCCTGCTGGCTGTTCCTTTAGGGGTAGTTTCCGCACTCAAGCGTCATTCAACCTTTGATCGGATTTTAACTACTCTGGTATTTTTAGGCTTTTCTCTACCCACATTTTTTACAGGGTTATTACTGATTATTATTTTTAGCGTGCAGTTAAAATGGTTACCTTTTATTTATAACAGCACCTTACAGGTAACAGATTGGCAGAGTTTTGTTGCTCAAGTCAAACAGTCAATTATGCCTGTATCAGTATTAGCAATCTGGCAAACAGCAATGTTGATGCGCTTTGTCCGTTCGGAAGTTTTGGAAAATCTACATCAAGACTTTGTACGTACTGCTTATGCCAAGGGCTTACCTCAGTATCTGGTCATTGTTCGCCATGTGTTGCGCAATGCTTTAATCCCTGTAGTTACACTGGTGGCGTTAGATATTCCTAATCTGTTTACAGGGGCTTTGGTAACGGAAAAAGTTTTCCGAGTTCCTGGTATCGGTGCGTTATTGGTGGAGTCTATCTCTCGCAATGATACCCCAGTGGTAATGTCAATTACTTTTATCTATGCGATTTTGATTGTTGTGTTTAATCTTGTCGCAGATATACTCTATGGTTTATTAGATCCTCGGGTTCAATATACCAAGAAGTAGGTTTTGTTAATAATTGGTAATACTGCTTGAGTCAGGGAATTCTGACAAAAAAAATTGCAGGTTAATAATTGCTTACTGCTATTTTAGCATAAAAATTTAGCTTGTAAACCCTAATATTTCGTCATGCTAAATGAGAACATTCTCAATAATTTTCGATATTTTCGAGAGAAAGCACTTTTTTGATAACTTCATAAAAGTTAATCATAAAACCCTATCAAAGTGGTTCATTTAGAAACATTTGTTCTAGTGGAGGTGACTCAAAAGAGGGGGAGAAATTTTTATCGGTAATCTTAGAACCAGAAGGGAGTAGCAATTATTTGGTCAAGAAACCGGGTTTATAAACCAAAAAGAGCGGATTTTACAGGTTAATATCTCTAATAAACCCGGTTTGTGACATTTAAATCAACCCAAAGCGGTCGAGGGGCCAGAAACGGAATACAGCGCGACCAATTATATTTTTTCTGGGTAAAAAGCCCCAATAACGGGAATCATAGCTATCGTTACGGTTATCTCCCATGACGAAAAATTCGTTTTCTGGCACCTGTACCCTTGACATTGGTTGTTCTGGTGGTTCAGCGATATAGTCTTCTTGTAGGGGTTGAGCGTTGATATAAACTCGACCACCATTGATTTTGAGGGTTTTACCAGGTGTACCAATTATCCGCTTAATAAAAGCTTGGTCTTTGAGATATCCGTCATTTTGGAGTTTTTCCGGGGGCTGGAAGACAACAATATCACCTTGCTGGGGGGGATGGAAGTAGTAAGAGACTTTTTCCACCACCAAGCGATCGCCTGTATGTAAAGTGGGTAGCATGGAATCTGAGGGAATGTAGCGGGGTTCAGCCAGAAAAGTGCGGATAAGGAAGGCTAAAACTAAGGCAATGGCAATTAAACTCAAATTCTCCCGCAAACTGTGCCATTTTTTGGAGGAGGGATTGGTTTTAGTTACTGGTTTTGCATCAGTTTTTTGAGGAGTCATAAAATTTTGGGCGTTTAATTACAAATTTAGGCAAATTCTTGACTATTGTGACGCTAAAAGCAAGCCTATGCTCAAATTATATTTTGATGTTCACTACACCAACGGAAGGTTTGTGCAGATAATCTATTATTTGCTGATACGTCTAGCCTCCGGCAGCAGTTTCTTTACCCAAAAGGAAGAGTCTTGTTCTAGTCGAGCATGGCTTACCTCATATCTTGCACCTGCACCCTAGTAGTCCACCACACCAACTTTGCGGGGTAAAGGCAGAGAGGAGGGAGAGGAGGGAGAGGAGGGAGAGGGGGAAGAGGGGGGAGAGGGGGGAGAAAAAACTTTGTTCTTTCCTTATTAACCCCGCATAGTTTACTTGGTGGAGTACTAATGGTTTGTCCCATAAAATATGATGGGGTTTCCATCACACCCACCTGGGACTATAAGTCCCAGTCTAATAGTCAAAGTCATATAAATATGACTATAAAACTAGCCTTCAGAATTAATGGGACAGAACACTAGTACTCAACCACATTAATTTTGACAAGTCGCGGGTGTTTATATCCCCGACTTCTTAAAGAAGTCGGGGATCTGTGACCCCTCGTAAGTAATGTGGTGGACTACTAGAAGGGTGAGGAACCATACAATCCAAGACTACCTACGCAGGCTAAAAATCCTAATTTTTCCTATTGTTGATAAAAATATATGTTTATTAATAACATAAAAAGCCAGTGTTAATACGAGGTGTGCAAGATATCACTTACTCCCTTCTCGTTCTAAGATTACCGATAACAATTTCTCCCCCTCTTCCCCCTCTTCCCCCTCTTCCCCCTCTTCCTCCTCTTCCCCCTCTTCCCCCTCTTCCCCCTCTTCCCCCTCTTCCCCCTATGAATGGGTCTGACAGGAGTAGTTCTCTAATCCCCAATTCCTACTCCCCAGTACCCATTCCCTATTTTGACGGCAAATACGACTTCGAGATTACGGTTCGCACCAATTCCTGAAGGTATTAATTCTCATACATTAGACAGAGTAAAGGCACATTGATTGATGAGCCAATCAAATCAACTCTGAGGCAAAACCCGTCCTGGGTAAGGTTCGGAAAACCACCCTTCATGGACTGGCTACACAGGCTCAGTATATATATCAGCATAAACTGGATGACCTGTGGTTGCAGCCACGGTAAACCCAAAAAACCAAAGGTATTAATGCTGAACTAACCCAGGTAGTTCGCACATTAATCCCTTATATTCTCTTTAATTCACTTTACTTTGTAGTTATACGGAGCCAACATACACAATGGCAAAAGTAGTTGGAATTGACTTAGGAACAACTAACTCCTGCGTGGCAGTTATGGAAGGTGGAAAACCTACGGTTATTGCCAATGCAGAAGGTTTTCGGACAACGCCATCAGTAGTAGCTTTTGCCAAAAATGGCGATCGCTTGGTAGGACAAATTGCTAAACGCCAAGCGGTGATGAATCCCGAAAACACTTTTTACTCTGTGAAGCGCTTCATTGGACGCAAATTTGACGAAATTACCCACGAAGCTACGGAAGTTTCTTATAAAGTTCTTAGCAGCAATGGCAATGTGCGCTTAGATTGTCCCCAACTAAGCAAGCAATTTGCACCGGAAGAAATTTCTGCCCAAGTACTGCGTAAGTTGGTAGATGATGCTAGTAAGTACTTGGGTGAACAGGTAACTCAAGCTGTAATTACGGTTCCCGCATACTTTAATGACTCCCAGCGTCAAGCAACTAAAGATGCTGGTAAAATTGCTGGAGTTGAAGTCCTGCGGATTATCAACGAACCTACCGCTGCTTCTTTGGCTTATGGCTTAGACAAGAAGAGTAACGAAACCATCCTGGTATTTGACCTTGGTGGTGGTACTTTTGACGTATCTATCTTAGAAGTTGGTGACGGTGTATTTGAAGTATTAGCAACTTCTGGCGATACCCACCTTGGTGGTGACGACTTCGATAAGAAAATTGTTGACTTTTTAGCCGAAGAATTTAAGAAACAAGAAGGTATCGACCTCAGAAAAGATAAGCAAGCCTTACAACGTTTAACAGAAGCTGCGGAAAAGGCTAAAATTGAGCTTTCTAGCGTTACCCAAGCGGAAATTAACCTACCATTTATCACCGCAACCGCAGAAGGTCCTAAGCACCTGGATACAACCCTCACCCGCGCTAAATTTGAAGAAATTTGCTCCGACTTAATTGATCGCTCTCGTGTTCCTGTAGAACAGGCACTGCGCGATGCGAAAATCGATAAGAGTAGCATTGATGAGGTGGTGCTAGTTGGTGGTTCTACCCGTATTCCCGCTGTCAAAGAACTGGTGAAGCGGGTAATTGGGAAAGAAGCTAATCAAACTGTTAACCCCGATGAAGTTGTAGCCGTTGGTGCAGCTATTCAAGGTGGTGTTCTTGGTGGTGATGTTACTGGTATCTTGCTGTTAGATGTAACACCATTGTCCTTGGGTGTGGAAACCTTGGGTGGTGTGATGACCAAAATTATCCCCCGCAACACTACTATTCCTACCAAAAAGTCGGAAGTCTTCTCCACTGCTGTGGATGGTCAAACCAATGTGGAAATCCACGTTCTCCAAGGTGAACGGGAGATGTCCAACGATAACAAGAGTCTGGGAACTTTCCGCTTAGATGGTATTCCTCCTGCACCCCGTGGTGTACCCCAAATTGAAGTTGTATTTGACATTGATGCTAACGGTATCCTGAATGTGACTGCGAAGGATAAAGGTACAGGTAAAGAGCAGTCCATCAGTATTACTGGTGCTTCCACCCTAGATAAATCTGATGTAGAACGGATGGTGAATGAAGCTGAAGCTCATGCATCAGAAGACAAAGAACGTCGCGAGAAAATCGACCGCAAGAACCAAGCAGACTCCTTGGCTTATCAAGCTGAGAAGCAAATGCAAGAATTGGGTGATAAAGTCCCCAGTGATGACAAAACCAAAGTTGAAGGTTTAGTTAAGGAACTGCGGGAAGCCATCAACAAGGAAGACGACGAGCAAATCAAGAAGTTGATGCCAGAATTGCAACAAGCACTATACTCTGTAAGCAGCAATATATATCAGCAAGCTGGTGCTACTCCTGGTGCTGATGCTGGTGCTGGTGCTGGTGCTGGTGCTGGTGCTGGTACTGGTGCTTCCACCGGTGGTGGTGATGATGTAATTGATGCTGATTTCACTGAATCTAAGTAAATTTATCTTTTGTGGGGTCTGGGGAGTCCATGTATCCCACATCCTACCCGTAAGCAGGTGTGGGATACATCTGGGAATGCAGAATAGACATAGGCGTGGAAATTAAATATGCCTCAACCAGAACCCTTGTAGAGACGGGATATATCCCGTCTCTACATTCTTTTTCACCAGATGTCTAATGTAGAATGCAGAATGCAGAATGCACAAATTAATTCTAAATTTTTCATGTCTTATTCTAAATTCTTCCTCCCCAGCATCAAGGTGGTAGAATAAAATATCAATACATAGGCTCTCTCGGCACAGAAGCCGTAGTGAGGCAGTGAGATGGGAGCCGAGGCAAGGTTTATGGTAGAATCTAAGATGTAGGTGTAACCCAATTAAATGCGTAAATGCAGCCTACATAATTAAAGAAAAAATTCATAAAGCCCGGTGCGGAGGGACATCCCGTATCGTTAATAAAGCTCATCGAGTATCCTATGCACTAGCAGGAGTTGGTGAGAAGCCTGCACTGTATGCTTGCATCAGTGTGGGAGTATGTCACAGATACCGAGGAGGAATCTATGAATACTCAAAATGATGCTAATCCAACCATTTCCCACTATGACCCGCATATAATCCCAGCAGAATCGGCAGCACGAGCAGCGAGAGAGGGCGAAGATTTCGGTCATGTTGACCACGATGACCCCGCAGATAAGGAACATATCCATACCCGAGATGGCTACACCATAGACCAAGAAGGGCTGATTAATAACTATGCAGTTGAGCCAGAAATGTACATAAAAGAACCTGGAGACCTCAGACTGCAAGAACAAGAACGTAAGATTGAACGGCTTCATGAACTCCAAGAGTTATCGGAAGACGAAGAAGGCAAATTGACCATGGAACATGACTGGCGTCATAAAGGACCTGGACTAATTTAGTTTTGCAATGGAAAGCTAGCAGGTAGAAAACAAAAAGATAAAAGTGAAAATAAGCTATAAATTGAGCGATCGCACACCAAGCTTTTGGAATTGTGCGATCGCATTTTGAGGAGTAACAGATCCCCGACTTCTACCCTATGGGTATGCCGTCAGGCATTGTCGTAGACTAGCCACTAACGCGTCTATAAGAAGTCGGGGATCTCATCTCATATTTTGCACCAATAATAATTGATGAAAACTCTAGCTTAAGAGGTTATTTATAAAGTAAACCTTAAGACCCAAGAAACCGGGTTTCTTCGAGTACCCATAAAAACCCGGTTTCTCCCTACACCCATAGACTTAATATTTACTTTATAAATGGTCTCTAAACGCTGGTTTCTGCTACTTCTTGTTGATTTTTTGAACTAGGGAAAAATGCCTTCGTAATCCAGTAGGTCAGAATATGAGACAGTAATCCCAAAGGTCCAGCAAATAAACACAGGGCAATGGAATGAACCGTCCAAATACCTGTTTTCTGCCCTTCCCAATATACCCAGCGACCGACAAATAAATCTAACACTAAAAAGTGAATCCAACCCGTTGCAGCGGCTTTTTCATCAGCAAAAAAATGGGCAATATCTGCTAATTGGGGATTAGATAATGCTTGAGCATTTTCTGGGGTGACACTGATAATAAATAAGTACAAATAAGTTAAAGCCAGGGGTACAAAGGGAATATAAGATTCCATTACCCGTCGCGTTACCTTCCAATTGGGTAAAAAAATCATCAATGCCCAAAATGGCAAGACAAACAGATTTGCACCGTCAAAGATTTGAGATATTGACATAAAAATTGATATGAATTTTCCACTGATAAATGTAGCTTGTAATGGTGCAGATGGGAAGTAAGGATAGTCGGAGAATTGACTGAGATATTGAACTTGAAACATATCCTTTGCAAAACCATAGCCAAACAAGTTAATCTCTTTTTATTGACACATAGTTGGGGGTTACTATGAACAAAATAGGTTGTTTTAAATCTCTGTATTTAACTTTTTGATGTAATCCTCTGTGAGCTTTTCCACCCACCCTGAACTAAAGTTCCGGGCTGATAAATAAAGTCTACTTCAGTAGACTCAAGAAAACCCTGTTTATTTAGTCATCTTGAGATGACTTTGTGTGTGAGCAAGGAAATTAATTTCCTTGAGGGGTATAGGTTTTATGTGAAGTTATTAACCGTGAAATCCGTTCTTTTGAGTTCACAAACCTGTTTTTTCTGTGCTTACCCTTCAATGGTGCAAGTTGTTAGTTGCATTAAATTTTTGATTTGGTATTAGAAGCGCTGCTGTCTTGATTATAAAGATTTATTAATTTTGTCAAAAGAGGCTTTTCCTCGCCAAAATAGCCAATGACCGATAAATTTCCTCATCATCGGACAAGGAAATTTCAAGGATTGCAGTGGCATATTTTTGTGCTAAAATACAGATACCGTTGGTTTACGCTGGAATTTTTTTTATCATGATTTCTTGACTTAAGAGTATAAGTTTATCTTAAGTCTAAAAAAAGTCTATTAGACCTGTTGCAAAAGTATTTTTTCGATGCTGTTGGCATAAATTTGGCATTGCTGAATCAATGTATGAATCTTCAATAAAAACCTCACCCCCCTGAGTGCGGACACCCCTCTGTTTTTCCCCTCTCCCAATGGGAGAGGGGTTAGGGAGCCAGCGCGTTGCGGTGAGGTAGTGTGGTCTACTCTTCGAGAAGCCACACTCTCCGAGAAGCCCCGCTCCGCTCGTCTACCGCGTCTAAGGGGGTTTCCCCCATGTAGCTTGCTTCCCCGTTGCTTTAGCTTCGGTGTAGGGTAGGGGTACAACTACCGTAGCTTGCTTCTTTTGGAGCGAGTACCCGGAGGGA
>JAAUYI010056760.1_pt1 | contig 18165 bp, 14 predicted proteins | sample 7278041 | NCBI WGS metagenome assembly JAAUYI01 (sample SAMN14350216, study PRJNA611818) | marine sediment metagenome | isolation source: surface marine sediment (0.6m) | place: French Polynesia: Moorea | collected 2018-08
AAGAAAATCACAGAGCTGGATCCAAGGAGAAGCTTGACTTGACATGAAGCATTAACTTTGGAGTTTATGGACCAACTGTTTACCTTTGCTGGTGGGGAAGTCATGATGTCGAGTTTGGTATTCCAATGGACGTGATGAAACCAAAAGCTCGTCTATTTCAAAACCACCAAAGGACTTCCGGTTTAGTGCTGCCATCTGCAACCATCATTTGCTGTCCAGTCGAAAACCTTGGAAAAACGAACAAAATGTGCTTCACCTGTGAATATATCTGGAAGCTGATTTGTGACCTGAGGAGAGTTCGGTCATTTGGGCTGCCACGCTTGGGTATCCAGATTGCCCAGCACCTTTCTGATGCCAATGAAGCAGCAGGAGAAAAACTGTTCTTCATGTCAGAGGCTGTAATGGACGGCAAGGTCTACTATGCTGTTGCAGGATCTGAATGGAACAGCGAGGAGTGTGAAAGTTTCAGAGACTGTGGAGCCTTGACAGTCATCAATGGATGTGGCGAAATGGTGCCCTGGATAACACGAGAGGAGACAGGTCTGTTTATGGACAAGGAAGCCATGCTGGACATTCTCTAGACAGGTCCTGTCCTGACAATTCTGCAGTTGCTGGAAACAGGGGGTTCGCCGATGTTTTCCTGGACCATTTCAATGGAATAATTGTGTTGAAGCCAGAACAGTTTTAGTCGTCAGTTGTTGCTGTTGGTTTTGCACTGTATTGTGCGTGATACCGAAAAAGAACAGTTCATTCTGTGTTGAAAACAAACTCTGTATCAGAAATTGGAAGAGACTTGAATGTCTTATGAAGATTGGAAAGGAATTGACAGCAGCAGACACCTTGAAACACTGTCCAGAGTGTGTCCAGAGTGTGTTTTGAGAACCGGAAAACTGCTTCAGAAAAAAACATGATCCTTCTGTCTCAACAGAATCTGGATTACCCAAAAAAGCAGTGATCTGTGTCAAGATTATCGACACAGAAATCAGTCTTGTGAAGTTGGAAGAAACATCTTTCATGAGTTTATTTTTTTCATTGATTTACAAACTTTTTACTGATTTTTTTCCGTGGATTTACAGGTTTTTATTTTTGTTGTCATTCAATAACTCACCAGTGCTGACACAAACATGACCTCTTGGGTTGTAATGAAGACCATGTAATTCGCATTCTACCAAAGTCCGCTCATAAAGACCAAGTTGCTCACTTTGCTAAAATCTTGTTGTTTATTACTGTATGAACAAGTAAATGTCAAAACCAATATGTCAACAGGTGAATACAATCAATACATCTCTTATGTCAAAACCAGACAAAGTTTTCATTATTTTCGGTCGCCAAGCAAAAACACAAGAATTATCTGTTTGGGTCAAAGATCAAAATGAGTCAAGTTCACAAGCCTGTCACGGAAGTTGCCCATGCTTTGGCTGTTGGGCAGTAAGTTTTTTCAAACAGAACAGAAGATTCACAACAGTTTCACAGTTCTTCCTTTTTTTTGCAAGGGAAAATGTGCAAAGCAAATCGCCATATTTACAGAAATCCAAATTTGGCTCTGAAGGTATTGGTGAAAGAGTTTCCACAAAACAATTCAATTTCAATTTCAAAATGATATCATGGATTCATCCCGAAAAGTCAGCCAAATTGTTGTCTGAACAATCACAAGTGACAATCAAACAACATTGGACCAAAATTTGTCCAGCAACAACAGGTGAGCCTGCAAATCTTACAACGGCCAGAACTGGACATGTCCAGTCCACTCAGGCTGAAAAGTGGTGTTGACAACTGGCGAACTGGACAAAGCTGGACCCAAAAGCAAGCATATAAATTGCATTGAAAGGGAAGCCTTGACTAAAGAAGCTCATACCACAGTTTCTGTCAAGTCATGTCCATTTTCATTCAAAGAATTATAAACAGAGAATAACAGACCATTGTTGAAGGATGTCCTCCCCCAGGGCCAGTCAAGTCATGTCCATTTGGGTTGTAAGATATATATACAATGAATAAGAGACCATCAGAAGCAAAGCCTTGTCCATGGAAAGTCTGTCCAGGGGGTCAGTCAAGTCATGTCCATAAGAATGAAAGAAATGTACACAAAGAACGTGCAACCAAAATGGTTGTCATGGATTGGACACCTGAAAATAAAAAAGAATGGACCTTCGTTCAAAAATCTTTGGGAACCCTGGTGAATTGCCATTTTGATCTTAAACCCCTGGACAAGCAGTTTGTGAGGTCACTGCCACTTGTCCTGGAACAAGTCGTGTCCGTAGACCTGAAAAGCATCGCTGCTGAAGAATTGACCAACTTGCATGTTGCAATCTTTGTTGACACTGCCTGAATTGCATTCTTCATGACTGCCTCCAAGCAGAACAATGTCTTTCATTTGGTGAAACTCACAAGTAAGAGACAGCCTCAAAGGTGACATTTTGTGAAACCAGGGCCTCATGGGCATTTGGTAAATGTCATGGCTGTAGGCATCCTTCAGACGGTTAACTTTCTCCATCTCTTCTTTCATGGTCTTGTGTTCTGATTTGTCAAAATATTTTTGGACAATAGTTTTGGTTGGATCATTGGAATTCACATAATTTCTGAACTCTGGATTGACCTCTGTACCAGCACTTTTGGCAAACCTTTCCCAGAAATCCATATGATCTTTAGAGAACTCCAAAACTTGACCCATCATCTTTTCTGAGATATATCTGCTGTAACCCTGCACTGTTTTCATGTCCTTCCCCCTTAGTTTGTCAATTAACCCTTTCCTGATTGTCTCTTTGTCCTCTTTTGTACTTGCGTAATCTCTGTAGAAATCCCAAGTGGCTTCCAGGAACTGATCTGCATCCCACTCAGGATTGACAAGTCCCTCATAAGACTCATTTTTCCAAAGCTTACTGGAATTGAATTCTGCAAAAATGTGTCTGAAAGAGTCAGAAGTTTTGCTGTCAATAAGACTCTCAACCTGTTTGTCATTTTGCACCAGAACAAAACCACTCTGTCTTTGCAGCAGGAGAAAGTCAAAGAAAACCTTGTTTGGGGGTATCAACTGGACAGACATGCTGTCGCAGTTTTTGATTTGCATGCAATACCTTGAACAAGTTTTGGCAACTGCCAGGGTTATGTTGTTGACAATACCTGGATCAAAATTTTCTCCATAACCAACATTTCTCATGAAGGATGCCATGTATTCAAACAGTTCCTCTGCCTTTCCATAAGGGACCTCTTGGATAAACAGCTGGGATCCCAGCTTGTCCCCCACAACTTTGTCCTTCTCAAACAGAGGAATTCCTACACTTGCAGAAAATTTCAAATCTCTCTCTGGAAGCCTGGGAATTTGGCCTGTCAAGAACACATGAGTGTATGCAGGATTGTAAGACTCTGAGGGCTGCAAACTTTCAAAACAGTGGGCTGTATTGAAAGACTCTGGAACAAAAGCAGTGCAAATCTCCACGTTTTCTTCATTGGGATCATCCACCCACCTTGCAGTGATTCCCAGCCTTGCATCCCCAAACCTTTTCTCACACATCCCTGATTTTTGATAGGCCTTGCCTCGATAATCTTTTTTCAATTTGAAGAGACCAACAGTCTTTGCAGGGGTTACAACAGCCAGACAGTGCTGGCACCCTCCATTATAGGCAGAGGCAAGGACACAATTTGTTTCCTGCGCACAAGCTGCCATACATGACACTTGGTCCCATTCATGGTGAGAATGGTACTTGAAGACAGCTTCTTTGTTCACTCTGGACAAAGCAGCCTGGGAGGGGTAAGTCTGGTTTGGATTGGACTTCCACCCCAGCAATGGCAATCCCACACTACCGCACCTGCCAAATGTTTTCATCTTGAACAAACTTGTCAACATTTCCTCTTGCCCTTCCATTTGACTTTTTGCAACAGTGGGCAGACCAGTGAAACAAAATGCCTTGGACCTGATGAACTTGAAACATTCTCTTCGCAAATTCTTACTTTTCAACAAATGACAAATGGGCTTGATTTTTTTCTCAATCAATGCAGGATTTGTTGACCTTGGAATGATGCCTGTAACTGGATCTGGTTGGTCGCCCAAATACTGCATGCGAGTTGTCTTTTTGCTCTTGGAAGACCTTTGTTGGTGGGAGTCCTCTTGTCCATGTTCAGCAGTAACAGACCCATGGACAAACATGTAGCTTGCATCCGCAGACATGCTCACATCTTGGGTTGTTGTCAAGGAATCCTCAAACGAACTGCTCGCCCCATAGGATATCTGCAAAGCCATGTGGAAACATCACCCAAAAGAGATACCAGAATTGTATGACAAAGCATGGGAGTTTAGGCAGGGATCTTTGGCTCTAAAGCCAACTTTTAGTGTTCAGAAGGTCTGTGTAATTTAGTCATTTTGAAAGCTAGTCATTGAAAAATAATCAGGGAAAAAATTACAAATTTTCTGGACAGCTCTCTCTTCTGTGTTTTGGATAAGAATCATGTCCATTGTCACACCCACAAACCGTGCAACCCTTCTCCCCCCTGTCCAGTAAAGCCTCTGAAAGAATAATGTTCACTTACCTTTAACAGAGCAGAGCCAGTGGATCCTCTTGAGACGAAATGAGACCGGGTTGAAGTCAACTTTATCAGACATTTGAACAGGATCCTTTTTCTTCTTTCCCCTCTGAATAACAACAAGAAAACAATTCAGAATTAAGTTATTTCTTTCAATGAAAGTTCCCTGAAACAATTGGTCAGAAACTGTGGAATATAAGAACTGTCCATGAATTATGTCAAGTCCAGTGATCTTACCTGACTTCAGCACTTTGATTCCTCTGACGGTTGGCTTTGATGGGCTGGAAGCAGTGGTCTTTGAGCATTTGTTCAAACTCTGGGGCCAGTTTGGGATGTTCCTCTCCTGACAGAACAGAAAAAGTGTTGTCTATCTGAGAAAGACTTTGCAACTCCCAAGTGAAATTGGAGGAGGTCTTTGAGCTGTGTTCGGAAGAGGATTCAAAGCCAGCTCCCACATTCCCTGATCCTTCCCCCATGATCTCCACTCCAATTTTGGTTGAAACAGAAAGCTTAGTTTTCTTGGCCAGTCCCACAAAGCTGCTGCTGCGTTCAGTTTTTATAGTCTTTTCTCCACTTGTGACAGCCATTAAATTGACACCTTGAAAGCGGTACCAAACCTTGTCAGTTCCATCTGTGACATTGAATTGAAAGACAGGATGTCCAGTTTCTCCTTCTGTCAATGGGGTGCAGGCCAGCTCAAGCAAAGACACACCATAGCTTGGCAGCCTTGCCCCTCCTCCGCTTGGATCCACTGCACCAGGGGGGGAGTTAAAAATCTTTTCCACCAGAGTGATGGTCGAATCCTTTGCTTGGACATGGAACACAAATCCACAAACGAAGGCCAACAGAAGAAGGCCTGTTTTATCAGGAACCATGATGTTGTCCATGCTCAGTGTCTGCCTGGTTTGAAGTTCCGCCCTTCCTGGATTCTAATTTCTTCTTCTGGACTTGACACGCTGCAACTAACTGATCTTCTAGATTGGTCTCACCTGTCAGGACAGGAGGGGCTGATTCCCAAAATACCATTTGAAGGGCCGTCCTGATTTTTAAACACACAAATATCATCTGAGGAATCAACTCTGATCTCCTTGAGATAAAAAGGTGATGTAAAAGTACGATGACAGAAGATCTTCAAGGCACTCAGCTGTCTATTCAAAGATTATGGGTTCAAATGAGGGCCCTCCAAACCAGTCAATTCTGACGACAAGTGGTGCTTGTGTCTGTCAAGCCAACACTGGAGAGGGGTCCCTGGAACTAAGGCTGTTTTGTTTTTCAGGTTGATGCCTTTGAACAAATGAAAGTTTGAAGTGGCCAAATAGATAAGATTCCTATTGAAAAGTTTCTGGAAAATTTCGAAGTGTCCAAATCGATAAGATTTCTCTTCAACATCATTTCTCAAACAACATCAATTTGGCAACGTTTCAGTGGAAGTCTGGCAGCTTGCTTCTTCATATTTTCCCGACATTGACCTTCTAAATTCAACAGATTTATCAGATGGAATCAGAACATGTGGGAAACAAAAGCTCGACTTTTTAACTTCTCATCATTTTCACTTTCGATTCAAGCAAACGAAATCACAAAACAAACACAAAATTCTTTGATTTGAAACTTTCTTTGAAATGAAGGTCTACAAGTCATGAATGAGTGCATATCTAAAACACCACAGAAAAAAAACTATCTGTCTCCAGAATGAATAATCCTTCAAACACCCCACTTTCAAGTCCCGTCAATAAAAGAGAGAAACAAGCCCAAGTAAAAAGCAAGAATTGGGTCTTTATGGTTCTTGACTGAAATGTTCACAGCAATTTAAAGATAACTCCGAACACAAAAAGTTAACTCTGAACACAAAAAGTTTCTGTTTGGTAGATATGAAAAATCCAAAGACCCTATTCCCTCCAAATAGCGCGCACCCTTTTACAATGAAGTCCACCATCCCTCCATTCCATTTTCCTAATTTCAAGGCATTTTTGGACAAACTTTCTTCAAGTTTTAGATCACAAATTTAACTCAAGCTCCCATGCGCAGTATTTAGAGGGATCAGGACAAGTGAGCAAAATGAACAAACACTGTGTACGAAAGAAAGGTGGTGGTCCAAACACCTGGTAAAAAATGAACAGTCAATGTACAAAAGAAACAGAAACATGCTGATCCAAACACCAAACACAGTCCTTCAGACATCTGGCGCTCCTTCAAACATCGGGGGATTCTCCAGACTTCTTGACACTGGACACGTCCTGAAATGGACAAAACTGGTCTTTAAACCTTTATGGACAGACCATATTTCAACAATGAGCTTCTGGACAGTCAGCAAGAGAAAATGCGCAAGGATTCCAAAAATAAACTCACTTTCCCAATGGCCACCATGGACAAGGTTTGCAGTTCCAGAGCTTCCAATATTTCGTCCTTCATCTTCTTCATTTCTTCTTGGAGCTTTTTCCTCTCCAAACCCTCCATCTGTCAACAGACAATCAATTTTTCAACCCCTGGAATTCTGGGTCAGAGATAATTTGAAGGGATTCCAGAACTTTGTGAACAACTTACTTCCATTCGCTCCGCTATCTCGTGTCCAATGACTTTCATTTCTTTCTGGAAGAGTTGGCCTAAGTCCTGAAAACAATAATTTGTCATTGGACCCCTGGGTCAGACAAACAATTCCAATAAAATCTCATTTTAAACAACTTACTTTCCCAAAAGCCTTCATATCTTCAATGGCTCTGAACACAGCCGTGCAGGTCACATCCCCAAGGCTTTGGGTCGATTTTTCCATTTCTGAGTCCATGTGGACCAGTCGTCTTTCCACTGCAGCCTGAACACACAAAATTCCCCAATGAACACTGGACAAAGGACAACTGCATGTAATGGGAGTTCCTCAATAAAAACTTACCATGACTTCCATGACCAGTTCTTCTCCCAGCTTCTTCTTGATGGTACACTCCAGGTTTCTTTCCATGGAAGCCTGTCAAGAATAAATTGTGGACCACACTGCAACGTCTTTAACTTTCAGCAATCAAAAATAAAGCAAAATCTCGTGTAACAAATACTCACTCCCATCGCAAGGAACTCTGAAATTCCGTTGTCCAATGCCTTCTCCAAACTCTTGAAGCTGTCCTGTAAACAGTAAAACATGACAACAGTCAAGCCAAGAAAACCTTTGTTTCACAAATGAATTGGACCCATTCACAAACCATGGTGTCCAGTGAACGATGGTCCATTTGTTGATGGACAATCAGTCTGTCCATTTCTCGTCCATCTGCTGCAGATTTCTCCAGTTTGTTCACAGCTTCCTGCAAACAAAGTTGAAACTCTGGACTGGACATGCACAGGGCAAATAGATGACCAGAAATTCAAAAAGACCTCACTGTCTAACATCAGACCCACCTGAAACCCTTGCTGAATAATCCCAGTCAAATGTCGAAACCCATCGTCCTTTTCCTCTCTTGTTCTACGCAAGTCGTCACTGCTGACTGGAACTGCCAATTTTTGAAGTTTAATCTGAGGCTGGTCTTGCTGAAAACAGAAATTGTTGTTAATGACAGGATTTTTCTGTAAAAGTTAAATCTCATGCAGAAAAAAACCCAGGTTTCAATGGGACAAGAGTCAAGACAAGAGAAATCATTCAAAATTTGGGGCTCCACTAAATCCCTCAGTTGACTTGAACGGGAGATTTTATGATACATTTTGGATTCCAGGAAAAATTTGCATTGGACACTGGACAGAGTCCGCCAAAAACAAAGCATCTTTACCTGGCTCCAAAGTCTGTCCTGTTTCTCCTGTTCGGCTTGTTCCTGTTGCTTTTGACGATGTTGCTCTCTGATCCTCCTCTTATATTGCAAACAGAGCTGCTTCTTTTCCTGAAAAGCAACAATGCTCTTTTCAATGTTTGATGGATATTCTGGTGGAATTGAAAATCCCCAAATGGACTTTTAAAGACCTCCTTTTTCTTCAGTTCTTCAGCCGACAACTGCCTTCCCTCAACAGACATCTCATCCTCTTCTTCAGCCTTTTCCTGCCAATGCACAATGCTGGATTGAATGTTCAATGGACATTCTGACAGACCAGATAATTGCCAAATGGACTGTTCATTACCTCATGAGACCGAGTGTCAGGGTTTTGGGTATATTCTGGTTTCCCCTGGGAATTGGACATGGCGTCGTCCAGTCTGCTTGGTATGAAATATCCTGAAAAAGACAAAGAGAATCAATTTAAAAAGAGATGCAGGAAATTGCTGGTGAAAGATTTGTGAGCCTTGCCTTTAATCCAAATGCCTTTTCACTCTAGCAATCTATAAATCTTACAAATTCGACACAGATTTCTTGTTTTACAAACCTGGAACTTGTCCGAAAACCAGCAATTAACTTCCGGGTAACAGCGCCATCTTGAGGACTGGTGGGAACCTCAAGTCCAGAATGTCTGGACAGTCCTGTTGTCCAGAGAGAGGAGGGGGGGAACAGGGGGTTTGCAAGGGTGTCGCAGGCATTTTGGTGCCTTCTGTCCAGATATATTTTGGAAAGAAAGATCAGCTTTAGTTAACAGAATGAAAGCTTATATTTTTATCACAACTTTATTGGCAGCAATAGAAGCGGGAACAACTCGAGAAAATGGACAAAGAAACTGGACAGCTTTCTGGACACTGAATTAGACGTCTGTCCAGTGGTTCGGTGTCCAGAGGAGGCTCCAAAACTGTCAATGCTTTTTCTTGTTAAAATTAAAGTTGGGGTTTATTTTCTTGATGGTCTCTTCAAATTCTTCATCAGACGAAAATGGACCAAAATCTCTGGTCTGGTGATTTTGATAGTTTCGGACCAAACACTGGACATGGCTGTATTTGGTGTCGCTCCTGTGTGCTAGCATGGCCAGAAAAATTCTGTTTTGCAGCTCCTCATCCCCTGGAGTGAGGAGCATTTTTTTCATTAAACTTGGAAGTGGCAAATTCTCCACCCCAAAGATGCAATTGCCATATTGCCACAAAATTCTCCTGATTCCAAAAACCGCGAGTTGAAGCAAAGCAGGTGGACCAACCTCGTTGTTAGAGCACAAGGGGAGAATGTTCTGCAAAACTTCATCTTCATCCTCCCAAAAATAACCGGCTGACAAAAGAATTTCCAGTACTTTCCTTGGGATTTGTGCCTGAAGATGCAGCTGTTCTATTTTCATTCTTGATTCCAGGTGAAAGTTTCTCATTTCAGCTGAATTCATCCAAGCCTCAGGTTTTGGGAACCGACGGCTTGTCCTTGGTTTTGGCTGTGCCCTGAAATGGGCAAGAGAAGAACCTAGAATCCTCGACAACCTCTTTTCAACATTTTGAATTTTTTAAAGAACAACTCTGCCATGGGGTTCCAGTTCTGTAAAGAGTAAAGGCTTTATTTGCAACACTTCAAATGAAATCAGAACATGAACAATAAACATCAAATGACAGGAGAAAAACTGTGAAAAACTTCTTTGTAACCACCCACAAACTTTCCTGACTCCTTTTCTTCCAAATGAACACAAATCATAAACTTTTGGACTTAAACCACAAAACACACTTCTGACTCAATCAGCCCTCCTGTCCAAAAATCAAAATCAACCATGTCTAAATTTGGAATGGGAAGAAAGCTAGATTGATGCAAGAGTCTATATTGTGCCAGGCCCCAGAAAGGGTCAACCACGGTTCTGAAACTTTTGACAAGAAATGTTTTCCATTAAATACCGACAAAAAACATGATAAAATAAGCCCTGAGATGGCCTTCAGGACTGTTCAGGATACAAAATCCAAAACATTCTGGGATCGACAGGTTAATTGCACTTTGCTCCAAAAGTTAGTGATTTACCCAGGAATAAATAACCCCCAATCAAATCAAGGAAATCAAGCAGTCCATCCAGAAAACTTTAAGAGTTTTGTGCCCCAGCCCAAACACTACACAAAAGAATCAACAAGTCAACCAGAGTTGGGCCAAAACACCCCAGAATATCATGTTTACAATAGAAAATACTAAAAAGGAAGTTCCAGAAAAATGAAATCTCTTCAGAATTTTGACGTCCAAAAATGGAAGAAAACACCAAAGAGGCACCAGCTACACTTCCAAGGACATCTCAAGTGCACCTTTTGGGCTTCCAGTTCTCAGCTAAAAACAAACAAAAAAATATTTTCAGGAAAATGTACACAAAAAGTTGACTAGTCACTTCAAAAACGATTTCAAACAATTATCCACAGCTTCCTGCCCAAGGTGTTCTGTCCATTTTTTGTGAGACCTGGAATTGAACTGCATATGTGTCCAGTTGGAGGGGAAAAGGTGACCTTTGCATTTTCTATTGGGGTGGAGGGTCAGGAAGGTGAGAAAACATGTTCGCATAATTTCTATCATGCCGTCTAAAGGATCCACAGTGTTAACATAAACAGAGGGATCAAAAATTTCAAAGAAAATCTCCTTGCTCTTGTTTAATCGTTCGTGTTGTTTCTGTAACTTTCGACAGTACTGGTCAATGGTCAAACTGGAGATCTGAGGATGCCTGCAAGAGCAAATGAAAGCCTCACACCCAACAAAGTTTATATTTCCAACAAAGGTTGACATTCCTCACCTCTGAGCTTTTTCTTGGTTCTCGGCTTGGTTTTCTAATTCTTCCTTAACAGCCTCCAGGAGTCTGAAATTTTCAATTTTGGAATGTTGAGTTTTCATGAACAGTGGACAACAAAACTGACACAAATTGTTTCATTGAAGGAATGGACTCACTCTGAGTCTGATGCGGCTTGTCCAGTGGACCACAGTTTATCGATGGAGTCTTGCTTTCCCAAGCCAGGCACTTTTCCGACAGCTGAAACAAGTTTCAAATGAAAGAATGTGTCTGTGCTTTGATATTCATTCCAAGAGCAGAAACAGCAAAAACCCAGCCTCACCAGTCGTTGCTTGCAACGAACCATCCTTGGTCATGGCCAAACTCTCTGGAGCAGGTTGAATGACAGTCTTTTTGGTCGATAGGTCCGGTTTGGCATCTGGAGCTGCAGAAGTAACAAGCCAATGAATACAAGCACAATATTTAAAGAAATAACCCATTAAACAATGTTCACCTTTGTTTTCCTCCTCCTTGGGTCCCGGTGCTCCCCCTGAAAAAAATGGACAGGGCTGGAATTGGATATACTGGACAGTTAAAGGCTCAGGACAGATGGACACTGGACAACCAGTGGATGGGATGTGGGTGGCAGGGACTTACCAGTTTGGTCCAGGCAGTGGCTTCCTCCCTTCTGTTCGCTTCCTCCCATCTGTTTGATTCCTCTTGTCTGTTCTTGGGGTTCTTTATCAGACTCACCGATTTTTCTGTCAGATTCTGGACCTGTTTGGAAGAAAAATTGACTGTTTAAAAGCAAATGTGGGACTTTGAAAGTGGACATCACAAAACTGTCCAGGAGTCCAACTCACCCGGGTTTTGGAGAAGAACAGCATCTTCTTTGTCCCCTTTGGATTCTGGGTTCTTCTGGACGGATTCAGGTGGATCTGAAAGGAAAACACAGCTGCAAGGTGGCCAAAACTTCAAACACTTCCTGGTCAAAATTTCATCAAAATTACCTGTTTGTTCGGTCTGGCTTTGAAGTTTCCCAAAAGCCCCTGCCAATTGGTCGTCCGTCAAGCTGGATTCTGAAATATCCCCCGAAAATAAGTTTTTTTTTCAGCACAAAGGAAGGACGAAGAGAAATGCTCTAAAAATGGACAGGACCAAAAGCTACTTGCCAATGTTTTCAGAATGCCTGTCAGTGTCTGTCTCTGGGTTGGGAGCTCCCTCTGTTTTGGTATTGTCCAGTGTTCCCTCAATGTCGATTTCTACCAAAAGACCAATTCTGTCAAATTGTGGGGTGGCAGGGGGGGGGGGGGGTGAAAAAATGGACACAGTTTGCAAGTTTCACCTTCTTCTGATTCTTGGTCCTCCTGTGATGTCTCCTGGTCCTGGTCGAATGTCTCCTGGTCCTTGTCTGACTTCTCCTCCTCCTGGTCTGACTTCTCCTCCTCCTCCTCATCTGACTTCTCGTCCTCCTCCTCATCTGACTTCTTGTCCTCCTCCTCATCTGACTTCTTGTCCTCCTCTTCATCCGACTTCTCCTCCTCCTCCTTGTCTGACTTCTCCTCCTCCATGTCAGACTTCTCCTCCTCCTTGTCTGAGGTCTTGTCACTTGGGGATGTTTCATTGTCCTCAGGCTTCTCAGGGTCGTCTTCAGGCTCCTCAGGGTCGTCTCTTCCTTGTCCAGGCACTTGGAGTTCTGAAAAAGCAAAGTTGAAGTAAATGTACCTGTGTGAAGCTTTCCGCTGCAAGGCATCTCAGGGAACCCTGCTGACCTTCATTCGTTTGGCTGACACCCTCCTCCATGTGGTCCACAACCTCTCCATTGCAGTTGCTGTCCAGACCATGTTCTGGACAGAGTTTATTTTCTGGACTGCTGTCCACGTGGACGGGAGCTGCAAAAGGCCAACTAGAAATAATGGACAGCCAAGTGCAGACCAAACAGTTTCTCTCTGCAGGGGACTGAACGGACCTTTATCCTGTGTCTGTCAACACCATCTTCTGGGTTCTTTTCAGTCTGGTTGGACACCGCAAAATCCAAGCTCAAATTTAACTCAAACAGCTAATTGCAGCCTTCCCCCATGCCTTGCCAAGAACGAAGAACAAAACTGACCTTTGTTTGGTGAGGAGGCCCCATCATCCTTCTTTGAGTTTTCAGTGTCATGGATGGCCGGCGGTTCGTCAGTCCTGTTTTCTGGCTCTGAAATTGGAGAGCACATAATAATGAGAAAATGAGGCTTGAAAAGGGCTGGACGTCAGAGGGGCCCCCAGGGAAAAAACTGGACAGGATCCCAGGTGTGTTGTCCATCGGCAGCATGCCCATCATAACTTTACAGTTCTGAGGCCTTTGCATTGAAATATTCTGAAGAAGTAACAGCAATGGACAAATCCGAAACTGACGGGTCCTCCCTTCCAAGAGCCAAAATTAATTTGAAAAATTGGATTGGCATGGTCCATCCCTTACCTTGATTTTTGTTTTCATCCAGGGTCTGTTGTTTTTCATTCCGATCCTTGATCTGTTGTTGTTTTGTCCTCTCCTGTTGAATCTGTTGTTTAATTTTGCTCATTCTCTCTTCATGTTTGGCCTCAATATCCACCAAAACTGCTGCTTGGTCCACGGAAGCTCTGGCTGAGATCTTTTCATCCACTTCAGCCAATTTCTCCTTCAGTTCTGTCAAGGCCTTATCAGTTTTGAAGTTCAGATCAGGACCATCTACCACAGTTTCTAACAGCTTCTCCGTGGTCAATTTCATCAGTTCGTCCCGAGTTTTGATAGTTTCCCTGCAAACCTCCTGTGTACACTTCACATGCAAGTCCAGGTTCTCTTTTTTCTGTTGTAATTGCGTTGTCATCACCTTGGTTGTTTCCGACATAGTTTTCTTGACTTCCTCTTGCAGCTGAATTCGGAGTTGTTGCTCTTCATGTCGGTATTTTGCCTGGTATGTGGAATACTTGGCTCGGGAGGTCTGGTCTTGGATCTGTGCACTCAGAATTTCCTTGACATGGACTAACCGCTCCATGGAGGTGTAGTACGCCTGATTTTTGTAGGCCTCCGTCAAGATTTTGGCTTCTTGGAGTTCCGTTTCGACTTCAGCTGCTTCCAGTTGTGCTTTCATGACATCCTCCAGGCAGGCCATGAAGTGATTTTCCAGCGTTTCCCTCATCAGATTCTTACTGCTTTCTGTGTACTCCCTAAGCTCTTGTTCATACTGTTCTCTGGTCTGCAAATGGTTTTCTTGACAACTTGTCACCAATTTCTCCAACTTTTCCTTCAGTTCTTTGCTGGTCTGCCTGAAAGCCCTATCTCGTTTTTTGGAGCTTTCTTCAAACAGTCGTTCCGACTCTGCTTTGGCATCCTTGAGTGTATCTCGGAATGTTTGGGCAAACTCGAGGGTCTGGTCCGAATATTCCTTGGCCAACTTGTTGCATTCCTCTGTGATTTTCGTCGCAGCTGTGGAATACAGATCATTGATTTGGCTTTTCTGCTCATCCAGCAATTTCGAAACCTTGGCCGTGAAGTTTTCTTCCATTTCCTTTGCAAGTTCAAGAGTGTCATCTTTGGCTGATTCCTTGCCTGGTCCTTTGGCTTTCTTTTCGGATGGGCTCCTGAAAATTGGAAATGAAAGACTGGACCTAACGACTTTGCCTTCCAATTGGTAGGGACCTCATATTTGGAGGCCTTCTGGATCTGGGAGCTCAAAAATTGATCAGATTGACATTGGCAAATCCACTGAGGGAATGAATCTGGCATAACTTTTTTTCCTGACTTTTTATGAGCCATGATATTCAATACGCTCCTGAAAAAGGATGGCTTTGGGAATCATTTGTTGTGAAAACTGGACACAACAAAATGGATCTTGGCCAGAATGATGGACTGGACATCTCAAGGTCGCATTTCTGGACACAAAGGCACTGGGCCTGTGTCGGACAGGAGGGGCCCCGTGCGGTGTTGAAAACTGGACAGCATTAAAACTGGACAGCAATGAAAACTGGACAGCATCAGAAACTGGACAAAAGGAAATAGGGCTCTGGACATAACCACCTGTTTGGACATTGAATAAAAGTTGCCCTTACCTCGTGTGCTTTTTGGTGTTTGATTTTGTTTTTCCAACAGTCGAATCGCTGGTAAAGTGTTTGGCTGGCATGCTGAGGGCGACAGCCCACACGGACCGTTGCTGGGTGGAGTCTTTGGATGACCCCTGCGTATCTTTGGAAGCTGTGGATGCTGTTTCGACATCGGAATCAGAAACCTCTTGGTCCAGGGATTTGTGGCTGGAAGACTGAGTTTCATCGGCAATCTGTTCCTGTCCAGACTGGTTTTCCTCATCATCTTCGAGCTTCGGGTCATCGTTTTCAGCTTCAGATCCATCGTCATTGTCGTCCTGGTTGAACAGATCCAAGTCCTCGTCCTCACCTCTGCCAGCATTGTCCTTTTCTGAAGAACTGTAAAAATGGATTTTATAAAAGACTTTGAGATGACAAATCCAGTGAACTTTTGCTTTGCATAAATTTTATCTGGCTAGTATGGAGTGAAAGAATTTACATTTGCAAACCAGTTTGCCAACAAAGTCAAGGCTTCAGTTTCCTGACACCCTGTTTGTGATTGGTGAAGGAATGACCCAAAATACAAAATACTGTGAACAGACTCCAAGTTTTACTCACTTGACGGAAAGCTTTTCAGAACACTTGATCTGCAATTCCAGTGGCAGTTTTGCGATTAGGGCCTGGCTATCATGGACTCTGCTGTCGAACATGAGGGGGTTGATCGGGTAGTCCAGGAAAGATTCTGCAAGCTGTTCGGCTGTTTGAGTGCGAAAGGCATTGATGACACGGCCTTTGCGTTTGGAGACCATGGAACCATATTTCACATTTGCAATCATAAGATTCTTGTCGATATCTTCAAGGTAGGATGCCCCATCAATGCTGTTGGCCGCATATTTCTTTCTCTCACTGTTCTGCAAAGGAACCCATATTTTGTTCATCCAGGCCAGTCTGAAAGAAAATGAACACAGGATGCAATGCAAAGACCAATTGACAAATGTGAAAAAATAAACATGATGCTAGAAAGGAGGGAACTGCAGAGAAACTTACTCGGCTGGTCCTCTGGAAGCTAAGGTCCTTTTGGAGGAATCTCCTGTGCGATATTCCTCCGTGACAGCAGCGACAGCAGTGTCCGTAGCTGGTTTGGCTTGCTCCGATTTCTTGGCCCTTTTGGGAGACCGTTCGCCGATTGAAGGACTCTGAGCTGCAACTTTCCTTGATGGGCGGCTGCTGCTGCGTTCCTCTGAAATGCAAAGACAGTCAGGAGTCCAGAAGTCCCACCAGACAGGACAAGAGCAAAATCAGACAGGGCCCAGATGGACACCTGCCCCGGTCCCTCACCTTTGTATTCTTCCTTCACCAGGGGCCTCTTTGCAGATCTGGACCGGAGATTCTTCGACTTGGGACTGTCTTCTTCCTCCCAGGACTGCTCCTTCTTGACAGCCAACCTTCCACCAGTGGCGGCTGTCACTGTCTCTCTTTTGGGGCGGGGCTCCTTCCTGATCACCACCTTAGCCTCCTTCATGTCGGCCTTGGAACTGGTCTTCTTGGAATGGTCTTCCTTCAGATCCCTGGGGGAGAAGGGGCAGGCAGTCAACGCAAGGGTGTCCAGTGACACCAAACCAGGAGGAATTGCTCAGCAATGTGCCAATGTGCAGGAAAACTTCCTGAATTTACAACCATCAAAACAAATATCCTGAAGTGATCTCAGGGGCTTCACAAGAATGCTCGTCATGGACCTCTCACCCTCCTCCCCCCCCCCCCCGCCCTCCCCCACCGTTGCAACTTACTGATCCACCAGAGGCATCTCCATGATCCTGTTCACCTTGCCGGGCCCCAGGCCACCCCCTGTCAGCGCATCCAGATCGGTGTATGGGTTGTCGTTTTGTTCAAGGCATCTGGAATGACAGAAAGGAAAACGATGAGGGCGAGCTTCCCGAAAGCCTGTCCATGACAAAGGGGGATCCAAAGTTCGACAGGACAAGGCCAAGACCCAGTGGCAAAATGTGGCTGCAAATTACCTTTTCTTCACCCTCACAATGTCACATATTGTGACACTAGTGATCCCCCAACTCTCCAACAGTTTCACATCCTGTTCGTCCAAGAAAAAGTACATTTTTTCACTCGGATTGCGGTTTTGATCGGAACGAAAATCCTCGAAAATGGCCGCCAAAACCAGTTTAGACTGGTTCTACAGGATCCAGGGAGATCAACATTGCCAAGGAAAGCCCAGAAAGTTTCACCCTCTGTTTTTATTTCATCATTAATAGTACGAAAACAATGTTCCCAGCATTTTTGTACCATAAACAGTGAATTCAGACTTTTTTGCACATTAAAAAATATGTTCTGGACAGCAAATCACCGTCGGCTACCGGTCGAAGTTTCAGCTATTTTCCGGAGAAGAAGAAAACTCCAAAATCAGAGAACTGACAAATAATTTCACAAAAATCGAAACACTAAGCCCTAAGTTCTTTTCTGAGCTTCAAGTTTGTATAATATAAGCAATTTACCTTCATTAGACTTGTCGGTATGCGTCGGCAAAGATTCTTGCATCCATAACTGGACAGGAAAGGCTCTATGGACATTCCATTTTCACTCAGAAAACTTTCCCAGATATTATTTCTGTAATTTCTGCATGTAAGAGCATGTATGTAACAAATCAAAGACACAAAGCCCTTAGTTTTGATCTTGGCTTCAATCATAAATAATATTGACAATGTGACAAGATTCAATGAGCGGTTATGCGTCGGCAAAGTTTCCATCTTTGAACTTGACATGTCCAGAGGGACGTGAATCAGTGCCAGTTTTTATTTTTGCAGGTGGGTTCGTGATGGTTCGAAGGTGGGGAAGCTGGAGAATGCGCCCTGTCCGCAAGAGACTGTCCACTTATCACAAAAGGAGAGTCCGATGGCCTGCCCGGCAAGACCGACCCAGGGACGGGGTGAGCCCCCCTCCCAAAGCCATTTTCCACTTCGGGCTGTCCAGGGACCACCCCGCTCCGCATCTCCATTTTGGATCGTTCAAACGGGAGGATCTGGCAAAACTCCCCTTGAAATGGGGTGGAGACATCGACTTTTATGC
>JAAUYI010097259.1_pt1 | contig 18137 bp, 12 predicted proteins | sample 7278041 | NCBI WGS metagenome assembly JAAUYI01 (sample SAMN14350216, study PRJNA611818) | marine sediment metagenome | isolation source: surface marine sediment (0.6m) | place: French Polynesia: Moorea | collected 2018-08
GAAAGGTTTGGGGATAATTCATGCTTTCAATTAATTGAAATCAGTTAAAAAAAATAGTACCAAACTTAATTTGTACTTCTCTTAGTTTATGAGCGATCGCTAATTTTTGCAACATATATAGCAGTTCCCATACTTGCGAGGTACAAACTCTTCTCGTTTTAGGAGTTAGGAGTTCGGGAGTCTAGGAGTTAGGAGTTCGGGAGTCTAGGAGTTCAGGAGTTCAGGAGTTCGGGAGTTCAGAAGTTGAATATTAGCTGTACCTCATGAGTCCAAGAAATGCTATGGGGTTTCTATTTGAGTTGTAAACTAGCTAGTTAAGTAAGGCAGAAGGAAGTAGGAAGTTCTCATATTTCATTCTAAACCTAAGGAACGAGGTAAGTTCAGCTTATCAAAGATAAAAAAAAATTATATATTAAAAGTCTTGCTATCCATAAAACTTATATTTACACTAGAAATGTAGAAATTAATCGAGAGGTCATTATGGTCTGTTTTCCAAACAATAAACAAGTTAATACGTCTGAAATCGGCTTTAATCAAGGTAAAACTAAGGATTACTTGCTTCCACTGCGTCAATGGCTAAATAATATAGAAATACAAAACGAATCTACTGCACATTTCTTATGTAGTCTCATTCCAGTACAATGTCCTTTTGAACGGGATATCTACCTATTTGGACGGAAAATCTGCCATATTCCCCCAATGTGCAAACTCAACCCCTTTTATGAAGAGGTTGTGGCGTTAAGATTCCGTGCGTTATGTTATTTAGCCGATGAATGTGGCCAAGATGTTCGTTGCTATTGTTAATACAGTTAATATAAGGGAACCATTTTGTTATTTAATCATCCCATTAAAATAACATTATCAATGACGTGAATCACTCCATTATCGGCTTCAATATCAGCAGCAATAACGGTGGCATTTTTAACTTCAAAACCATCAGAACAATCAATAGAAATGGGAGAACCTTCTAAAGAAGTTACAGAATTAACTTTAGCTAAATCTGCTTTCATTAATTTACCTGGAACCACATGATAGGTTAAAATACGTGCCAGTTGTGGTACATTTTGAACTAATGTTTGAATAGTTCCTGGAGGAAGTTTTGCAAAAGCAGCGTCATTGGGCGCAAAAACAGTAAAAGGTCCATTCCCTTTTAAAGCATCTACTAAATTAGCTGTTTTAACCGCAGTGACTAAGGTTTCAAACCCTTCTGTATTTACAGCAATGTCAACAATATCAGGCATATTTTTAAGGTTACTTATTGTTTTAATTGATTATAAACGACAATGGTAACATTTCTCATTCTCATGAGATAAACTCCAAATAACTATCTGTTGCCTATTACCCAAAACTAGAAGATACTGTACCTCACAAGTATGGGAACTGCTATATAATTATATATATTTATAAAAAATATTAATTATGTTATGCTGACCAGACTTCTAGAAAAATTGCAAATCACTCCTGAATCACCCCAGTTGGGAACCATTAATTTAGTCGTTATTCAACCTACAACCTTTTGTAACTTAGACTGCGATTATTGTTATTTACCAGACAAAGAAGCAAAACTTCAACTTTCTGCCGATTTAATTGAACCGATTTTCAAAAATATTTTTACTAGCAATTTACTGGATCAAGGATTCACTGTTGTTTGGCACGCAGGTGAACCCTTAACTGTTCCCATATCATTCTATGAGTTAGTGTTTAAAAAAATAGATAAATTAAATAATAGTATTAATAAAAATCCTTATAAAATACTTCATTCAATACAAACCAATGCCACCTTAATTAATCAAGCATGGTGTGATTTGATTAATCAATATCAAGTTAAAATTGGTGTTAGTATTGATGGCCCAGCTTTTATCCATGATGCTCATCGTAAAACCCGTAAAGGAACAGGAACTCATGCTAGTACAATGAGAGGAATTTCTTTTCTTCAGAAAAATAACATTGAATTTAGTATTATTGCCGTTTTAACAGCCGATTCATTGGATTATCCTAATGAAATTTTTAACTTCTTTTTAGAAAACAAGATGAGATATATTGGGTTTAATATTGATGAAATTGAAGGCACGAATTCTTCATCTTCTTTTAGTCAAAGTGGAATAGAAAAACGATATATAAATTTTATGAAGCGATTGTATAAACTGGTCAAAGAAACCAATGGTTATATGAAAGTTCGAGAATTTGATCAAACAAGAGAATTTATTGCTGGAAATAGGGATATTTCTCAAGGGCAATTTACCCCATTTACCATGATTAATATTTCTCACCAAGGTGATTTTTCAACCTTTTCTCCTGAACTTTTGTCTATGAAAAGTGAAACCTATGGTGATTTTATTATCGGTAATCTTTTGAAAGATACCATAGAATCAGCCAGTCAAACTGAAAAATTTAAGAGGATGTCTCAAGATATATATGCGGGGGTTAAACAATGTGAAAAAACTTGTTCATATTATTCCGTTTGTGGCGGTGGTGCGCCTGCTAATAAATATTATGAAAATGGGTCATTTCGTACAGCAGAAACCCTTTATTGTAAATATACAACAAAAATACTAACAGATATTGTTTTAGAAGAAATGGAAAAAGAGCTAGGATTGTGCTAATTTGATGTTTTTTTAAAGCACATAGGTAATTCTTTCTCCATAGTTTTTTTATAAGCTGTTAAATAACTTTTGAGATACTCGCAACCTTCGTTGAGTAGCTCATCTAACGATTTGATTTGTCTAATGCTGGCAGTCCCGATAGTCCCATCTTCAGAAAAGATACTGGCACTCGCTAACCAGTTTTTTGTCGGGTGCAAACTAATACTTCTGACTGGGGTTTGGTGGTGGTTAAATTCTGCCATAGGATAACCTTCAAGAGTCCAAAGACGAATCGTTTTGTCTTCTGAGGCTGTAGCTAGATAAAGTTCTTGTTTTTCTTCTTGATAAGTATAAAAACTAACATCTCGAACGTCTCTTTGGTGGCCTTGAAATTCCGTTATTAACTCAGCTTTCTTATCCGCCTCATTTTCCATACCCTCCACACTTTTCCACTCCCACAAACGAGCAATACTATCTCCTGACCCCGTAGCAAGAAGATACTTTCCATCTTTTTGTCTTAAACTAACACTTAAAACAGGTGCCTGATGAGGTATGCCTGAAATTGCCTCATGAGATTTTTCTATTTCCCATAAACGAGCATAGTTATCTGCTGACCCTGTAGCGAGATACTTTCCATCTTCACTAAAATCAAGGCTTAAAACTGGAGCCGAATGTTTTAGATATGTTTTGAATGAGTTACCCTCCCAGTCCCATAGACTAACAGATTGATTTTCTGATGCAATTGCAATTGTATTTCCATCAGGACTAAAACTGACATCCCAAATCTTATCTTTTAACTTTAAGTTAGTAAATGCTTCAGGACACACACCCTTTGTTTCTTTTTTAATATCCCACAAACGTACTTCACCATCGATTGATGCAGCTACAAGGATTGTTCCGTCGCGATTAAAATCGATACTATAAACTCCAGAATTTGATGCTTTACAATCAAACAGTTTTTGAACTTTTGGAAGTTTTTGACCATTGATATCCCATTCGATATCCCATAAAGTAACAGTACCATCCTGTGAAGCGGTTGCTATCTTGTCGCCGTTGGGACTGTATTGAATATCCAAAAATAACTTTTTTGGGGACGTAAAATTTGTTTGAGCAACTGATGGCGAAATGGAAGCTATATTTTGTTGTTGACTCCTGTGCATAAGATTTACGTTTTGTAAGGAAACTTTCTTATTTTTATTATCTTCAGTTTCTGCAAGAAGAATTAAGTGTTGGTATTGTTCAGGAGTTGACGTTCTATTTTCCTTGAACTTCCACCAACTGACAATTCCGTTTTTGGAAGCGGCTGCTAACTCTTTTCCAGATTCATCGAAACTTAAGTCTAAAATTCGCCCTTTGGGTATGTTATATTCAAGTTCCGAGTTGTTTTCATCTAATAAGTCCACTGTAATCACGCGGCTATTCCTTAAAGCCATCGCTAAAGTTTGTTCTTTAGGACTCAGTGTAAGCGCGTCTACAGACAAATTTTTCTCATATAATTTTGTTAATTCTTGATGTTGAAAATTCCAAGCACTAACAATCAGCTTTGATTGATTATTGTTAGCTTCCAATAACACAAAAACAAGTTCCTGTCCCTCGTTTCTAAAGTAAAGATCTGCAACAAAATATTTATTTAAAAATTCTAAATTTTCATGAGGTTTATTTGAATCTGATCCATCTTGCTTTTTTTTCTGTATCTTAGGTACATCAATTTTTCCATCTTTAAAATCACTGGTAATTTCCCCTGCATTTTTACTTATATCTAATGGATTTAACTTTCCTTCCTTTACATAATACACACGAATTGTTCCATCATCTAAACCAATGGCAATTTTCTCTCCATCTTCACTAAAAGTCATGCTTACTATTGATATCTCAGATTCATTAACTTTAATTTCATGAGGTGTGTTATCGTTATCTTGGAGATTCCATAAAGTAAGATAACCCTCTGGGTGATTAGCAATAATTTTCTTTCCATCAAAGCTAAACTTAAGATTTGAAATTTTATTCTTAAACTGTTTATATTCTTGTATTTCTTTTAAGTTTTTCTTTTTTTCCTCTAACTCGTAAAAACGGATGTATTTGTCTTCTGAAACGGTCGCAATTTTTTTTCCATCAGGAGTAAACTGAATATCAGATATTATTGCTTCCTTTTTTTGAGACTCTCCCAGCAGTTCACCTTCTCGATTCCATAGCCTGAGAATGTTATCTGTTGATACCGTTGCTAGTTTTTGACCATTTGGACTAAAACTAATTCTATCTATCTTACCTTCATGCATTAGATGGGTATCTGCTGTGGATTGCACTAGCTCAATCATCTGTTGTATGTTAAACATTAAAAGACGATCAAAAGCTTTTTTTTCTAATGGAGTAGAGACAAAAGGAATTTTTATGAAATCTGGTATTTTTGGATTAACAAGAGATTTTGCTTGGTTGCTTAATTTCATTGATGTTTTAAGCAATTCAGTGAAATTATCATTTTTCCCTTTTCCTTCTTTTACCTGTTTTATGTTTATTTCAAGTTTCCCTGCATTTTTTTCAAGACGCATTTCTCGTAAATCTCGATGAGCATTTGATGTTAATATTATTCCGGTCAAAGTTCCAATAACTGCTAATCCTCCCGAAAGCCAACAAAGTTGACTAATTTGTCTCTTAGTGTCTGTAAGCTTTTTTTGTGTGTCTTCTAATTTTCCTGTTTTGTTTTCTAATTCTTTTTGAACTATCGTTAACTTACCATCAACCTTGTCCCTCTCTTCTTTTTCCTTTTTTAGATCAGTATTTGCAGCTTGTAGTTGATCACTCAATTGTTTGATTTGATCTAATTCTTCTGTCAATTTTTTAATAATATCTTGTTGCTCTTCACGAATTAAACCCACTAAATAATCATGAACCAGTTGATACCGTTGAGTTGACACTTCTGACAACAACATAACTAAACCAGACTTAACAAAGATGTCTAAAACTAAATCAACTTTTAGATTTAGGTCAGTATCTTGAACTTTTACGTTTATTCGAGTTTTTAAATGTTTTAAATCGCTTTTTAAATTTTCACGTGTTTTGAGCGGACGGGTATTATTTTCTTCCGTCAACAAAAACAACACTAATTGAGCAATTTCTTGGTTTTCAGTGCCACAGTCATTAACAACTTCATCTAAGTAACGTTTAACTAACTCATTTTTAGGATCATCTCCAAATTCTTCGTATTTTTCGAGGGTAATAATTTTCTTGGCTTGTAATTGATCTCCAATAATTTGTAGCTCAATTGGTCGAACTTGTCCTAAATTGTTGGAAATATCTTCGACTAATTTCTCAATTAAACCTGTTTCTAAGTTAATTTGAGATTTTTCTGTTAACTTTTTAATAATTGCTTTAGCATCCTCTGAAGAAAAATTATTCAATTCATAGCGATTATCTAATTTAAGTATATCGCGACCCCAGGGCAAACCCTCATCAGTTTTCTTAAATCTTTCCCATTCTAGTAAGTAATGTAAATGATCTTGCCGTAGGGATAAGATCACATATAGGAAATCTATTTTCCGACAATCTTCTAGAAATTCAAAAAATATTTGACGATCTTCTTCAGGACAGTTAAAGAAAAATTCTTCAAATTGATCAAAAATGAGGATGGAAGTTACATGAATCTCACTATTTTTCTTTAGTTGTTCAACAATTTTTTCTCTTGTTTCAATTTTTTCAAGAACTTGAGTTTCATCTATTCTTTCATTTGCTTCAAGTTCTTCTTTTAACAATTTACCAATTTTTTTTTGCCAGTCATTATATACTTTTAAAGGTAATACTAAAAAATCCTGTCCTTCTTTAGTTTCCTTTTTAAGTCGTGGGACTAATCCAGCATTGATCAGTGAACTTTTCCCAACCCCTGATTGTCCATGAATAATAGTCAAACGATATTCCGATTTTCTGATTCTATCATTTATTAATTTATCAACATCTTGTTGGCGATGGGAAACTTCGATCGCTGGTGAAATAACTAGCTCTTCAGTCCCTGCTGATGTTCTTTTATATTGTGGCTCAAGACTCACTGCACCGATGAAAGCCCGTAAGCCACATTGACCTTCAAAAATGCGTCTTTCTTGTTTGATATTTAAGGCTTCTAGATATTGATGCTGTTCCTTATAAAGCCTTTCTAAATCAGTTAAAATATTGATATAAAGGTCAGTATTATTCTTCGATTGTTGATGACTTTTAGCTTCTTTCAGTTTGTTCAACGCATCTTCAAAGTTCTCAAGATATTGTTGCGCTTTGGCCAAAAGATAAAGATATTTCCCTTTGCCCAATTGCTTTTTTTCTGGAACTTGTTCAAGCTCTCTTAAAGCTTTTTGAGCCTGTATTTTTCCATCTTGCCAATTTTTTTTAGAAAATGCAACTGCTGCCAAAAAACCAAAATCCTGAGCGAGATGAACTGGACTATTTTTGTGTAAATCTATAGATTCATTAGCCAGATTTTCTAATTCAGCCCACTGCTTTAACTTTTCTAAAGTCTCCCCCTGTTTGCTAATAAACTTAGCGAATAAATCATCTCTTTTGGCTTGCTTAAAAACGTCGCAGCACTGCTCGATATATTTTTTTGCCACTTGACAATAGCGTTCTTGTCTCGCCCGCTTGAGTTGAGCTTTATGCTGATAACATAAACTAATACAAAAAAGCAGTATTCCTTCTCGTTGTTTATTCCCGACTTTTTGCCAATATTGGAGACTTTGTTTATATTGGGCGACTGCTGGACTCACTTTTTGAGTTGAGTGGCTATTGAGGTAATATTCTCTTCCTTGAGCCAAGCGTAAATTAGCTTCTAAGTCAATTGCTAGGGATTGACCTTGTGTTTGCAAATCTCGTTTTGCACTTTCTAATTCTTCATAGCGATCAGCCTTCAATTTTGAAGGAATCACGGAACTATCTATTACACTAACTGTTAAAGTCTCTACAATTGAGGTAAATATTGCGTTTATGCTATTGTTAAGTAATTCAGTTAATGGTTCTGATGTAAGCTTAAAGATAATCGGAGGACCAGCAGCCCAACTGTGAAAATCTGGGGCAAGATCCATCAATTTTTTGTAAACTTCATCGGTCAGCCAGAAAATTAAGGGAAAAGAAAAATGGTCACGAAATTCGTCACGATTTCCATTAATCCCGATTAATAATTCATCTAATTGCTCAACTTCTTCAAGTTCCAAAATCATTAAAGCATCAGGGGTTTTATTTTTAAGTTTTTTAACTTCTTCAACTTCTTTTTGTATGGTTTTGAATAAGTTCTGACGAGAGGGAGCTAATCTAACTTCTTGAATTGCTTTTTTATAATAGTCTCTTAACTTGTCGAGTATAGCATCTCGCAAAGCGTGATAATTACAGCGAACCATGATCAGACTAAATCGCCGTCCTTTACAAAGCTCAATAGACCTAATCAAGTGTTGCAATGTTTCTTCATTGCTGACCATCATAGATTGAATTTCTGCTGATTCAGTCATGGCTTTTTTCCTTTCCCAATCAAAAATATTGCGTGAAGCATACATTCTTTATAAAGACTTACAAAGACTGAAATTTTTTAGTTTCTTTGAGGACAGGATTGACATCAAACCAACTTCCCTCTTCATCTTTATACTCAAACACAAATAGACTGCTTAACAAGCTCACATATTCAGGTTCCCCACTGATGTCTTGTTCCTTCTCTATCTGTTTAAGTAGCTCCCATTGATTGCGTTTAACGTTTAAGCTTATGGTATCTCGATAGTCCCTAAAAACCTTTTCCAGACAATCTTTGGATAACGGCGGCTCTTGCCTCTCTAGAGAACGAGACAACATTCCTAATAATGTTCTGATATGACCCCCACTCATTTGGCACAAACGATCAAGATTATCAGTAGTACCAAATATATCAGTGACTAATTTGTCTTGTTTCTCACCCTCAAATTTGCTAAATTCGGGAAAAGCCCGTACCATAATCATTTTTCTTAATAGATTCATGCCTTTATCAAATGGCTGATGATTTCGCCAATTAACCTGCACCATCGGTAATTTCTTAGGAGTATTGCCACCGCCTAAATGATTTGTTAAGGTTGCCTGATGACTCAGCGTGAGAAATAATGGAACTGTATAGATCAAATGACACTTTAAATCCCGTAATTGTGGAGCTTTGCTAATAAATAAATCTTCGGCTTGCTTATGTTCTGAAGACGTTGATGTACTACCAATGCGATCTAAGCCATCAACAATCACCACTAAACCTTTCTTGCCTTTTCCTTTTAATTTCTCTATCGCTATTTTTATAACATCATCATTGATAGCTTCCAAGACTTGAGTTGTATAACCTGCAAGACGTTGCCTTAGTCGACTACGTACATCATGACTTTGCTTTATTTTGCCAGTGATTGAACCGAGAACGAGGGGCAAGGATACTTGGAATTCTGTTATTTCTACTTTTACAATATCCTTAATCTCCTCAAATATCTTTTTAAAGAACCCGGTTTCTAAGGTAATGCCAATTTCTTCTAAATTTTCACCTATTTGATGAGCAATTGCGAATAAAAGATCGGTAACGTTTATATCGGTTAGATCTAAGTCTTTAGTTGGCTCAAAATAGACAACGTAAAAATCACCTTTTTCTAAGCGGTTTTGAAGATTACGCAATTCGGTGGACTTTCCTGACCCAATGTGTCCAGTAAACAGTTGACAGGTAGGTTTGTTTTTTTGCCTAACAATTCGGTTTTCAAGTTCCTCAACCAGAATATCGCCCCCCCGAACCTCGGAAAAATCAATGTAGTATTGCCGCTCATTATCATCATTCATCATTAAGGTTCGCGTAGGATCGCAAGCATCAAAAAATTTTAGAAAGTCGTCTTTATTCATTAGTAAACCTAATTAAATATTTTGTTTTTAGAATCTACCCACCTTAAATTATATCTGTTAACATATTCGGTGGACAGTCAATTTTAAGTTTATCTGGAAATCTTTGTCAATGAAATCATACAAGAATCCTCTGACAAGTTTAATTGCTTTGCTAACAGCCATGATAAGCTTTCTTTTCGGAACCAGTATTCCGAAAGCTCACTCTGTAGAACCTGAAAACTTGTCAGAACTGACTGTAGCTGAGCGTGTCAGTAACATAAGAAAACAATTACGATCATCCTCAGCTCTCTCGGAACTTGGAAAACGACCTATCAGAAATATTATCATTAGCCAAAAAGATACTTCAAAGTGGAGAAATTGGGGAGATTGGCGTAATGATAACCCACCTCCTCCACCTCCTCCACCTGCTCCAACTCCTCCACCTGCTCCAACTCCTCCATCAGAGTTAAGAAACTAACTAGAAACTAATTTCTCACAGACTTAGATCATCATTAATTAATTCATATTATCAATGATAATTAAGCCCCAATTACGGCATTTTTCTATGATTTCCACTGTTTACCTAATCTTAAGCAAATAATTTTATAATGTACTAGTCGTTTACACAAAGATTAGACAGAAATTATTTAAAGAATTTATACTTGTACAATGAGTCTTAACCAACCACAATGAAACGTAATTTCTTAAAAGTCATAACATTATCATTATCAATTATTATTACTGCTATTTTTGGGGCTAGTCCCATTAAAGCCTTACTTCCAGAATCAAAAATTCATTCAGAGAAAACTCTAGAAGGAAGACTGACAAAAGTTAGACAAAAGTTACAGCAACAACAAGACGATAAAATCAATAATAATTTTGATGTCTCATCCTCACAAGAGAACTCAGAAGTTGATCAAGACAAAACCAATGTAAGTCAATGGGGAAATTGGTCTAATTATCGTACTCCTTGGAATAATTGGAGTAATTGGGGTAATTGGGGTAATTGGGGTAATTACTAACTTGATTATTTAATTCATCATTAATGTTGCTTAAAAAGTAAAAAGTCCGCCGTAGCAGACTTTATTTATCTGGTTTAAATTTTAATGGGATTTACACTGTCATAATATCCTTTTCCTTTCCTGCTAATAACTCCTCAATTTTGTTAGTGAACTGATCCGTTACTTTTTGAATATCATCTTGTAGACCACGAGATTCATCCTCAGAAATATCACTATTCTTTTCTTGCTTCCTCACATCATCGATCGCATCCCGACGAATATTCCTAATAGCCACTTTACCCTCTTCCGCCATCTTACTCGCTAATTTCACTAAATCTTTGCGTCGTTCCTCTGTTAATGGAGGAATATTCAGACGAATCACTTGACCATCATTATTAGGGGTTAATCCCACATCAGACATTTGGATCGCCTTTTCAATTTGTCCCATACTCCCCTTATCATAAGGCTGAATCAGAATCATTGTCGCCTCTGGGGTCGTAATATTCGCCAACTGATTTAAAGGAGTTTCCGTACCGTAATAATCAACTGTCACGCGATCGAGGATAGAAGCATTAGCTCTTCCTGTGCGAATCGTATTAAACGATCGCCGAGTGGCCTCAACGGATTTTTGCATATTGTCTTTCAGGTCATCTAACATCACAGAAACCTCCTACAATGGTTCCAACTTTTTCACCTTTAATGGCTCGAACAATATTTCCGGGAACAGAAAGATCAAAGACAATGATAGGGATATCATTTTCTTTACAAAGGGCAATGGCCGTCCCATCCATCACCCGTAAATCATGGGTCAACACATGGCTATAGGTTAAGCTTTCATAGCGACGGGCATTCGGATTAAGCTGAGGATCGCAGTCATAGACTCCATCCACCTTGGTCGCTTTAAAAACCACCTCTGCATCAATTTCTGCTGCTCTGAGGGCTGCTGTGGTATCGGTGGTAAAAAAAGGATTCCCTGAACCCGCCCCAAAAACAATGACCCGCCCCTTTTCTAAGTGACGGATCGCACGACGACGGATATAAGGTTCAGCCACTTCCTGCATGGCGATCGCCGTTAATACCCTGGTGGGAACCCCCATTTGTTCCAGGGCATCTTGTAGGGTCATCGCATTCATGACAGTGGCGATCATGCCCACATAGTCGGCGGTTGCTCGATCCATGCCAGCAGATGCTGCCTTCACCCCTCGGAAAATGTTTCCTCCCCCGACAACGATCGCCAGTTGGATGCCATGATCAATGACATCTTTAATTTCTTGAGCAATGTCGGCCACGACTTTGGGGTCAATGCCATAGCCCAGGTTTCCCATTAGGGCTTCACCGCTAAGTTTGAGTAATACGCGCTGATAAGTCATCCCTGTGCCGTAACTGTTTAATTGAGCCTATCTATCTGGGTAATAAGCATCAGCTATCTTGTCCTTTTTGTCAAACTCTCCCAACTTGAGTTAGGAGTTATGAGTTATGGTTTCGGCGTTAGGAGTTTGTAGGGGAGGGTTTTTGACAGAAGTGATTATTCTCAGAAGCATGCTAGATAAACCTGCCCATAAAATAGGATTATTTGGCTTTCATTTTTTAGTTTAAATTTTGTAGGGTGGGCAAATCTTTAAGGTATTATAATAGGTTTACATAAATTTTCCATTTGCCCACCAGCCTGTTTTGAAATTTCGTTTATACAGATCGCTATTATTTCCGTCGTGAAAGCTGCATAATTTTTCAAACTGTCACCTATGAATAAGTGAGTTAATTCGTTGCCTTTGTAGGAGATAGAAACCATGCTGAGTTTAAAGGTGTTCAACTATACAATTGGTGAATTCCAAGACAAAACCTTAACCCCCGATCAAGTGAAACGAGAGTGGATTATTGGACGTGCCACAACTTGCGATCTTGTGTTGGCAACTCCAGAAGTCAGTCGAGTTCACGGTAGAATTGGCTATGATGACGGACAATATTATTTTAGTGATTTAGGGAGTACAGATGGTTCCCGTGTTAATCATGAAACCGCAATGGTTAACCAACGATATGCACTGAAACCTGATGATATTATTCGCATCGGTGATTTTGTGTTAGCGGTTCAAGGGATGGAAAAGAACCTTGAACCTACCATCTCTAACCATAAAATTCCAGAAACAAATGTCGCAAGTTGGACGCAAGAAGAATTAACGGTTAAATGTATTCGTATTATTGAAGAAACCGAAGATGTAAAAACCTTTTCCTTTGTCGCGGAACCCGCTATTTCCTTTGCGTATCAACCCGGTCAGTTTGTCACTTTAAACCTCAATGTTGAAGGTAAAACCGTAAGACGTGCTTATTCTATCTCCTCAACCCCTACCCGTCCTCATCTTCTCGAAATTACCGTTAAACGGGTTCCCTCACCTCCTAACGCGCCTAATGTTCCCCCTGGTTTAGTGTCTAACTGGCTTCACAATCGCCTAAAAGTTGGAGATCAGATCCAGTTATCAGGGGGGCCGATGGGAAAATTTACCTGTGCAAAGGATTCTAATGTAAAACTGTTATTAATTTCTGCTGGAAGTGGCGTGACACCGATGATTTCTATGGCCCGTTGGATTTATGATAACGCAGGGCAACAGGATGTAGTTTTTGTTTATTGTGGTCGTCGTCGTAAAGATATCATTATGGAACAAGAACTGCAATTAATGGCAGCGAGAAACCCTAATTTTCATCTGGCCATTTCTTTAACGCAACCGGAACCTGGGGAAACTTGGCTAGGGTATCGGGGAAGACTCAGCGAACAGATGTTATCAACAATGGTATCTGATTTTAAAGAACGATCGGTTTATGTTTGTGGCCCCGATGGGTTTATGAAAGGGGTCAAAACCTTGTTAGGAAAGATGGGACTTCCCCCAGAAAACTATCATGAAGAGAGTTTTGGAGTGGGTAAAAAACAAGCTAAAGTAACATCTCCTTCCAAGACGACTCAGTTAAGCTCAAATCCTGCATTGAGACTGCAAGGGAGCGGGGAGCAGGGAGCAGGGGAGAAAACTGAAAAACCTTCTTCCAAACCAGCGATCGCATTTATTGACTCAGGTAAAACCGTTACTTGTGACGATCAAGAATCAATTTTAGAAGTAGCGCAACAGGAAGGGGTTAATATTCGTAGTGGTTGTATGCAAGGGGTGTGTGGAGCGTGTAAGAAGCGTAAACGTAAGGGAAACATTCGCTATGAAGGACAACCCGATGGACTGGATCAACAGGAACAAGAAGAAGGATTTATTTTACCTTGTATTGCCTATGCAGTCGATGAAGTAGAACTGGAAGCTTAGTTAACAGCTTAATAGGGTGCAAAGAACGTACAGTGAAGACAGGGTGTGGGGTGTAGGGTGTGGGAAACAATTCAAGTTTGTAGGGTGGGCAAGGTTTTCAAGGATAAAGTTAGTTTAGATAAGTCTTTAAATTGCCCACCCCAACGTCTTAATATTCTATTTACAAACAGTCTCTAAAAACCGCTATCACGTTGCCTCCTGCTTCAAAATAATTGATCTATAACCCTTACTTATTGATCACTCTTGCTGAATGATTTATCACTGTTACAAAATTACTAACTTTCATTATTAACTTCTTTCTCCCCTTGCTTCCCTTACTCCCCCCACACCCCACACTCCCCACACTTCCCACACTTCCCACACTCCCCCCACTTTCCCAACACCCAACACCCTGCTTTCTGACTTCATCAAAACGAGGAGCTTATCATGTTTCCTATTAAATCTTCTCCCGACAATTTCCATAGTATTCCTTCTGCTCAATCCTCCCCTAGCGGTTCTTTGTGCATTGGAGAAGATAACCGTTATCGCTTAGAACAACAACTAGGAGAAGGAGGAATGGGTCATGTTTTTTTGGCAACAGATAAACGTCTCAATAAACCAGTTGCCCTTAAAATCCTGAGAGAATCCTTAGCTGATGATCGCTCGATGCGAATTCGTTTTGATTGGGAATTAAAGATTTGTGCTTCTCTTAAAAGTGAACATATTGTCCAAGTCAGCGATTATGGAATTACTGAGGGAGGTTATCCTTTTTATATAATGGAATACCTCGAAGGAGAAACCCTTGCCCAACGCTTAAAATATACCCCTCGTTTGTCTCCTGAAGAAACTTGTTTAATTATCTCTCAAGTTTGTGCAGGATTAGAATTAGCTCATGATGGTGTTACGTTAGTAGAGGAGGCAACAGGGGAAACCCAAACCATTAAAGTTGTTCATCGAGACTTAAAACCGCAAAATATCTTTCTCGTCCCCACTGCATTAGGAGACTTGGTAAAAGTTATTGACTTTGGTATTGCTAAAATTCGCAATCTTCAAGCAGAACATACCAGTATGACTAATATGTTTTTAGGAACCTGTCATTATGCAGCACCCGAACAGTTAGAAGGGTTGAAAGACTTAGATGCACGGGCAGATATCTATAGTTTAGGGTTAATGTTATATGAAATGTTAACAGGGTTTGATCCTTTTGGCTTTAACTTTCGAGAAAATCGAGTCAGTATAGAATCTTGGCTATTTGCTCATGCGTCCAAAACTCCTCTCCCTTTGCGATCGCAACCAAATTGTGAGCATTTATCAGAAAACCTCGAAGCAGTGGTCATGCGCTGTTTAAACAAGTCTCCCGATGAGCGATTTAGTTCTGTGAGAGAGTTAAGTCAAGCGTTACATTTAGCTGTTTTTTCCAGTTCTTCAGTTCTCCAAACATTACCCCAACGCTACGAGTCCAGAGAATTCTCTGACACTTTTAATGATTCAGATCAATTAACCGTTCCCAACACACAAGATTCACTCCCTGTTTCTTCCCCATCTTCCCCCACTTCCCCCACTCCCCACACCCCACTCCCTAAATGGGTACAATATTTGCTCTTTACTATAGTTGCTTTAGGACTGGGAATCTCTAGCGCGAGGTTTTTTGGTACTCCTGTTACTCCTTCTTTAACCCAAGAGAAAGGGAGTCAGATAAATCCTGTCAGCGATCGCAAAACCTTATCCGGTCATGAAAATATCGTCTGGTCAGTTGCTTCGAGTACCGATGGGAAGATAGCAGTCAGTGGTAGTGAAGATAAAACGGTAAGGGTTTGGAATACACAGACACAAACCCTTCTACATACCGTTATGGGTCATTCAGATGGTGTTCGTTCTGTTAGCATCAGTCATGACAAACAATTTATTGCTAGTGCTAGTGCTGATGAAACTATTAAGTTGTGGGATGTGGAGACAGGGGAATTAATTCGTACACTGACAGCGCATCAAGGTTCTTTGTGGTCGGTGGAAATTAGTCCCAATGGACAGACGATCGCCAGTGCGAGTTCTGATAAAACCATTAGACTGTGGAATGTGGCAACCGGGGAATTAATGCGGACATTTAGCGATCATTCAGATTGGGTCTTTGCTGCCACGTTTAGTCCCAATGGAAACTATTTAGCTAGTGGTAGTAAAGACGGCACGGTCAAAATTTGGGATGTTCAAAGCGGTAAAATATTACAAACCTTATCTAATCATACCGATGCAGTTCGCTCTGTGGCTTTTTCCCCTGATGGAAACTATTTAGCCAGTGGTAGTTGGGATGGTACGGTTAAAGTTTGGGAGGTGGCGACAAAAAAAGTGTTGCATACCTTTTCTCAACATAGCGATCGCGTTGTAGCGGTTAGTTTTAGTCGTGATGGGAAAACCTTAGTCAGTGGTAGTATTGATGGAACCCTTCAGGTGTGGGACTGGCCAAATCAAACGCTTTTGGATACCTTAACAGATCAAAAAGACTGGGTTTTGTCCGTTGCAACTCTCCCCTCAGGAGAGATTATGAGTAGTGGTCGTAATCCCGTCATTAATATTTGGCAACCATAGCCATTTTGTATATTTAATCTTATATAGCATTTCCTGGACTCATGAGGTACACCTAATATTCAACTTCTGAACTCCCGAACTCCCAAAACTAGAAAAGTTTGTACCTCACAAGTATGGGAACTGCTATATATAACGTTTCTCTTAACGAGTGAGGTACACCTAATATTTAAGTTCTGACTCCTGACTCCTGACTCCTAAAACTAGAAAATTTTGTATCTCACAAGTATGGGAACTGCTATATAACCATGAAAAAACTAATACCATTAATGACTTTTTCTGCGGCCATAACCTTATCATTGGTAAGTTTTAGCCATTTTCCAGGGTTAGTGGCCGAAAAACCTCAGCAACAACAAAACCAAGAACAGTTACCCCAACCTCCTGATACGGGAACCCCTGGAGGGGAGTCTATTCCAGGAGGAACTCGCAACCCTGACGGGGTTCAAAGCTATTGGTCTGAACAAGTCTTTAACCTGGAAAATCAATGGGAAGGGGTTTACGAAAAATACTTTGATAATAACTTTTCTAGTTTATCTTTAACCCCTGAAAACATCGCTGATAAATTAACTGAGTTGAGTGAACAAACAGGGAAGCGATCGGCAGTTGTTTGGATGACTTCCACCCCTGATTATTTGGCATTGTATATTATTACTCCAGGAAAAGAACCGATGGGGATCAGAGTTCGTGAAGGTAATCGAGAAGCATTATTTAAAATCATTAAACAATTTCATCAACAAATACAGTCCCCTCAGTCTTCTGCTTATCTTAAAACAGCACAGGATCTTTATAAACTAATGATCCTACCGGTGGAATATCATTTACGCAAAGAAAATATTGATACTTTAATTTTGTGTGTGGGTCCAATGTTGCGTTCTTTTCCCTTTGCTGCATTACATGATGGTGAAAACTTTTTAATTGAGAATTATGCAATTACCCGAATTCCTGGTTTTAACCTAACTAACTGGGACTATAAAAAGTTAGATGATGCTCAAATGTTAGCTATGGGTGCTTCAGTATTTACTAATGATACACCCTTACCTGGTGTCGCAGCAGAATTATCTACTATTATTCCCCAAGTATGGCAAGGAATAGCCTTATTAAACGAAGAATTTACCTTAGCTAATTTAAAAAAACAACGACAAACTTATCCTTATTCTATCGTTCATCTAGCTACCCACGCCCAATTTAATCCTGGTGATCCAAGAAATTCTTATATTCAATTTTCTGATACTCAACTCAATCTTAGGGAAATGAAAGAGATTAATTGGAATGAACCTCCCGTTAATTTATTAGTTCTCAGTGCTTGTAATACTGCTCTAGGAGATATTAATGCAGAATTAGGATTTGTGGGTTTGCCCCTTCAATCAGGGGTTAATTCAGCAGTAGGGAGTTTATGGCGAGCAAGTGATATTGGTACTGTAGGAATGATGAGTGAATTTTACTGGCAACTTAGGGAAAAATCCTTGAAAGCAGAAGCTCTCAGACAGGCTCAAATTGCCATGATTCAAAAACGAATTCGTTGGCGAGAAGGACAGTTAGAAACCCCTAGAGAAGCTATTGCTGTAAGTTCGGAGTTGATGACGTTAGAAGGCTTAGATTTATCTCACCCTTACTATTGGAGCGGATTTTCTCTTGTAGGCAATCCATTTTAATTTTTGAAGAGTAAAACTTGACGGGGTGACAAGGGAGTTACAGTTAAGACAGGGTGTGGGGTATGGGGTGTGGGGTGTGGGGAAAAATTGCCTTGGTATCACGTGATCCCTTCGACTCCGCAGTCGCCTTCCCTTGTGAGGTGCTGTCCCCCGAATCGAATTCGGGGGCTTGTACGCGCCGTCGAAATGCAGGGATAACGGTGAGCGGCTTGCGCC